>Ga0208130_1000042_pt1 | contig 64694 bp, 61 predicted proteins | sample ETNtaG_31_FD_185771 | JGI IMG/M metagenome (GOLD analysis project Ga0208130, IMG submission 185771) | Marine microbial and viral communities from oxygen minimum zone, Eastern Pacific Ocean - ETNP201310SV78 (SPAdes) (version 2) | ecosystem: Environmental > Aquatic > Marine > Oceanic ... | reverse complement strand
AAACCCTGCGGAGGGGTGGCCGAGTGGTTGAAGGCACCGGTCTTGAAAACCGGCAGGCGGGCAACCGTCTCGGGGGTTCGAATCCCTCCCCCTCCGCCACTGGAAAAATAATGAAAAAAGATATTGATGAAATAATTATTGATATATGTAATCAAGATCCATCGTTCACAATCAAAAACAAATACATAAGAGATATTGAATATAAATGCTTTGATAATGATATATCAAATTTATCAAAATTGTTTTCTCTTGCTTCCAATTACAAAGGCAAGGAAATGCTAATTTTTGAGGATGAAAGATATACATATGAAGATTCTCATGAGCTAGCTTCAGCTTTTGCAAATGCATTAATTAATGAATTTAAAATTAAAAAAGGCGACAGAGTTGCTATTGCTTCTAGAAACTACCCTGAGTGGATTAATAGTTTTATAGCTATAACCTCTATTGGGGCAATTGCAGTCCCCCTTAATAGCTGGTGGACAGGTGAAGAGCTAAAGTATGGCATTGAAAATTGTGGTGCCAAGTTGATAATTGTTGATAATAAAAGGTATGATCTAATAAACCCCTTTTCTAAAAAACTTAATTTAAAATTAATATCAATTCGTTCAAATGAAAATCAAAAAAATAATTGGAATAACCTGATTGATATTTACAAAGGGCAAAAAATGCCAAATATTGACATTAAAGATGATGATGATGCGGCAATTTTTTACACTTCTGGGTCTACTGGTTATCCAAAAGGTGTTTGTTCTAGCCACAGAGCAATAATTTCAACTTTATTACAATGGTCAGTTATTGCAGGTGCAAGGGCAATAAGAGATGAAATAATTCCTGATGAAAATATACAGCCATCATGCATGATTACAGTTCCGTTATTTCATGTCACAGGAAGCCATAGTCAATTTATGCTATCATTTTTATCAGGAAGAAAAATGGTAATGCTCTATAAATGGGATCCATCTAATGCATTAAAAATTATCGAAAGTGAAAAAATTATTAGCCTAAGTGGTGTCCCCACTATGACTTTAGAAATTATGAGACACCCAGATAGAAAAAAATACAACTTATCTTCGTTAAAGGACTTATCTGGTGGAGGAGCTGCAAGGCCTTCATCACATGTATTAAGCTTAAGCAAAGAATTCCCTGATGCTAAGCCTGGTTTAGGTTATGGTTTAACAGAAACAAATGCAGCAGGAGCAGTAATTTCTGGCGAGGAATACATAAAAAAACCAGGATCAACTGGAAAACCGTCTAAACCATTAACTGAAATAATTATTTGTGACGATGATAATAAAGAAGTTAAAAAAGGGGATGTAGGTGAGATATATATAAAATCACCCTCTAATTTTAGATGTTATTGGAACAATGAAAAAGCCACAAAAGAAGCTTTTTATAAAGGATGGTTTAAGTCAGGTGATTTAGGATATTTAGATAATGATAATTATTTATTTATAGTAGATAGAGCAAAAGATATCGTTATAAGAGGAGGCGAAAATATATCCTGCTTAGAAGTTGAGGATAGAATTAATACACACCCAGATGTCCTCGAGGCTAGTGTTTTTGGGATACCCGATGAACGTCTCGGGGAAATATTATGCTGTTCAATTAGTTTAAACAAAAATTCAAAAATCAATAGTGATGATTTAAAAAAATTCTTAAAGCAATATTTAGCCTCATTTAAGATACCCGAACGTGTAGATATTCAATATGATCAATTACCCCGAACAGCTTCAGGGAAAATATATAAACTTAAATTAAGAGAAAAAATGATATCTACTTATTAGAAATTTTAAATGTAGCTGAGGCCTTAGCGATTTCATTATTATCAATATCCCAAATAGTTGCTTCAGAAAAACCTACACTTCTTCCAACTTTGACAACCCTGCCCTCTCCGATAAACTTTCCAATCTTAGCTGGTGATAAAAAAATTGTTTTTAATTCTAAAGTTACATGATGCTTGTCATGAACTGTATGAAGAGCATGACCGCACAATCCATCTAGCATTGTAGATATAAATCCGCCCATTATAAAATTACGTCTATTTGTAAATTTTTCATCAAGTTCATAAGAATGTTTTACAAAGCCATCTTTAATTTCCAAATGGACTCTGTTTAATATTTTACCAGCCTCAGGCATAAATTCCTTTTGATTATCAATCATTATACTAGCTCCTCTAAATCCTTCGGGGTAAAAATTCTAATTTTTTCAAATTCTTCATTTCTTACAAGTTTTGGCCAATCTGGATTAGAGATCAATGCCCTGCCTATTGCAACAAAATCATATTCATCATTATATAGCCTTTCAAGCAGGTTTGAAATATCTGTTGGTTTTGATTCTTTACCCTGGAAAGTTTCTATAAAATCCTCAGTCAAACCAATACTTCCAACAGTTATAGATGGTTTATTAGTTAGTTTTTTTGCCCATCCAGCTAAATTTAAATTTGAGTCATCAAATTCATTATTCCAGAATCTTCTTTGAGAACAGTGGAAAGCATCAATACCAGCATTAGATAAATTATTTAAAAATGAACCAAGTTCTAATTCATTTTTAGCCATCTTATGGTCAAAATCTTGTTGTTTCCATTGAGAAAATCTAAAAATAATTGGATAATCATTTCCTACGGCTTTTCTGGCTTTCTTAATAATTGCCTCAGAAAACTTTGTTCTCTCTTCTATTGCTAAACCACCCCATTCATCATCTCTAATATTTGTGCTCTCCCAAAAGAATTGATCTAAAAGGTAACCGTGCGCTCCATGTATTTCCACTCCATCAAAATTTAATTCTCTAGCCTGATAAATAGCTTCTGCAAAAGCATCAATAGTTTGCTCAATTTCAATTAAACTCATTGGTTCAGAAACTTTTTTATTTTTAGATGCCAAGCCTGATGGACCCCATGAAGGAAAATCAGAATTCCAAGTTGTATCTGCTCTTCTTAAGGTGCCTTGATGCCATATTTGAGGAAAAATTAAACCACCAGCATCATGTACGTGGTCAACAACCATTGACCATCCTTTAAGAGAGTCATTGCCGTGAAAGGTTGGTATATTTATATCATCAGATGCGTTAGGAGTGTCTACAGTCGTACCTTCAGTAATTATTAAACCCACACCATTCTCAGCTCTTTTGGCGTAATATAATGCCACATCTCTCCCTGGTATACTGTTTGGTGATTTGGATCTAGTCATGGGGGCCATTATTATTCTATTAGGAATTTTCAGTTGATTAATAATTGATGGGCTAAATAATTTTTCCAAATATTTGTTCATTACACAACTACCTTATCAATAAATTTAAAGAATCGGATTAATTTACAATTTTATGTCTCATAATGTAAAATTTTTTAAAAAAACATCTTGAAGATTGATAATTAATTACTATCTTTAACACATGGAGTATTTTAATGGAACGTGATGCAAAATTCAAAATTGGTGAGATTGTAAAACATAAATTTCTATCCTTTAGAGGCGTTATTTTTGATGTAGATCCTACTTTTAATAATACTGATGAATGGTGGCTATCAATTCCTGAAGAAATCAGACCTAAAAAAGATCAACCTTTTTATCATTTGCTTGCTGAAAACGATGTTACTGAATATGTAGCTTATGTTTCAGAGCAAAATTTATTATATGATATTAATAAAGATCCTGTAAGACATCCTCAAGTAGATGAGCTTTTTAGCGAGTATAAGGATGGCTCCTATCTTATGTCACAAGAAAGAATGCACTAATCATTTTGCAAAAAGACAATCGTCCCTTTTTTGTTCGTATATTTATTGAAAACTTTTATATCCTTTGGTCAAAATATTTTTTAATCCCTCAATTTAAAAGAGTTGGAAAAAATCTAGATATTAATAAACCATGGAATATTGATGTATATGGAAAAAACATCTCATTAGGAGAAAATGTGCATATTAGGACATCAAGAAATGTAATAACTCAAATATGCGCTTGGAATAAAAACAATTGTGACGGAATAATAAAAATTGGTGATAATGTTCTAATATCTCCAGGTGTAAGGATAATTTCGGCTAAAGAAATAATAATTGACTCAAATGTTATGATTGCAAGTAATGTTTATATTTCAGACTCTGACTGGCATGGGGTTTATGACAGAATAAATACTCCAGGATCAAGTAAAAAAATACATATTGAAGAAAACTCATGGATTGGTGAAGGATCTAAAATATCAAAGGGTGTAAGGATTGGCAAAAACTCTATCATAGGTCTAGGATCAGTTGTAACATCAGATGTTCCAGATAATGAAATTTTTGGTGGAAATCCTGCAAAGAAAATTGGGGAAATAGATAAAAATAAAGAAATAAGAAAAAGAGAAGATATGTTTTTAAACAATGATTACAATAATTTAATGAAATTTCTTATAAAAGAAGATTTAAAAGAAAATAATTTATTTACATGGTTAAGAACAGTATTTTTTCCTAAAAAAGGTGATTAATTTTAATCAAATCATTAATCCCAATCTGACAAAACTTCATGAATATCTGAAATATCTAAAGGCGGCGGACCCTGTATTTGAGACGGGGTTCTAGAAAATCTTGGCGCTACATTAGGCTGAGTAACACCCTCATAATTTATAAAGGTCTCTCTTTCTTTATTATGAGGATGATTTGGCGCCTCTTTCATAGTTAAAACCGGAGCAAAACAGATATCTGTCCCTTCCATTATAGAACACCACTCATCTCTTGTTTTTTGCTTAAAAGTTTCAACGAGCTTAACTTGCAAATCGTCCCATAAGTCTTTATTCATTTGATCTAATAAGTCTCCATCCCTTATTTCAAGCTTTTCGAGCAATAAAGAGTAAAATTGTGGCTCAATAGAGCCTATAGATATAAATTTATTATCTTTTGTTTCATAGACATTATAAAAATGAGCGCCAGAATCTAGTAAATTTTCTCCTCTATCTTCTTTCCAAATACCAGAACTTAAAAATCCATAAAACATTGTCATTAATGAAGCAGATCCGTCTGTCATAGCGCAATCAACAACTTGACCTTTTCCAGATTTTTGAGACTCAAATAAAGCAGCAATCATACCCATAGCGAGATATAGTGCTCCTCCACCAAAATCTCCTACTAAATTAAGAGGGGGAACGGGTTTTTCACCTTTTCTTCCAATTGAATTAAGTGCACCAGTTAATGCAATGTAATTAATATCATGTCCTGCAGCTTGAGAGAGTGAACCAATTTGACCCCAACCAGTCATTCTTCCATAAACTAAGCTTGGATTAATTTTTAAACAATCATCAGGCCCTAATCCGAGTCTTTCCATAACTCCTGGACGAAATCCCTCTTGAATAATATTAGCTTTTTTTACTAACTCTAAACAAATCTTAATATCATTTGGATCTTTTAAATTTAATTTTATTGATCTTTTTCCTCTTGCTTCAATTGCATGCCTAGAAGAGCCTTTATCATCCCTATCAATTCTAACAACATCCGCTCCCATATCTGAAAGTAACATTCCACAAAATGGTCCTGGTCCTATTCCAGCAAATTCAATAACTTTAACACCTGACAACGGTCCTTTTTTCATAGCATAACCTCAAAAAAATAATTTAATCTTTATCATTAAACTTTAAATCAATGCTTAAGTCACCGATTTTTTTTCTTAAAGTATTTCTATTGAGACCTAGAATTTCAGATGCTTTTAATTGATTCCCGTTTGTATAATCTAAAATGTTCTCTATTAATGATTTTTCAACTTTTTCAATTATTACAGAGTAAATATTTTTATTATTATTGTTCAATAATTTATCTTTACTTCTTTTAAAATAGTGATCAATTAAACTTGATAAATTTAATTCATCGATATTTTTATTATCACCCTCTAAACGCTCAAGCTCTGATTCAATAATTTCTATATTTAGTAAATCCTCAGAGTAAAGTGCCGAAATCCTTAAAATAAAATTTTCAAGCTCTCTGACGTTACCAGGCCATTTATAAGATTTCATTGCTTCAATGGCATCATTGTCTATTTTTTTACTGGGTAATCCTGATTTTTCCGTTTTTATTAAAAAATGCTCTATTAATTCAGGTATATCTTCAATTCTATCTCTTAAAGGAGGTGTTTCTATTGGAACAACATTTAATCGATAATACAAATCTTCTCTAAAAACTCCAAGGTCAATTAATTTTTTTAAATCTTTGTTGGTTGCAGTAATAATTCTAACATCAACCTTTATTCTCTCTTTACCCCCTACGGATGTATATTCACCTTCTTGCAAAACTCTTAATAATCGAGTTTGAGCATCTAAAGGCATATCACCAATTTCGTCTAAAAAAAGTGTACCTTTTTCTGCCTGTTTAAATTTTCCATCGCTTTTTTGATGCGCTCCTGTAAATGAACCCTTTTCATGACCAAAAAGTTCACTTTCTATTAAATCTTTTGGAATAGCTGCCATATTCACTGGAATAAAAGGATTATCTGCTCTTTTTCCAAACATGTGAAGGGCTTTAGCAACAAGTTCTTTTCCCGTTCCACTCTCTCCATAAATAGTTACTGTTAAATCATTTTGTGATAATCGACCAATAACTCTATACATTTCTTGCATAATTTTTGAACTTCCAATTATTAAATCATTACTTTTTTTTCTAATTAATGATTTACCCTTTTCTATAGGCTTGGTCTGAATGGCTTTTAAAATAAGATTACTCAAATCGTTCAAATCAAATGGCTTTGGTAAATATTCAAACGCACCTTTTTCAACAGAGGATATTGCTGTTTGAAGATTATTTCTTGCACTTACAACTATTATTGGAAGATTGGGTCTCAATTCTTTAATCTGAGGAATTATCTCAAAAGACTCACCATCTGGTAACATAACATCAGTAACAAGAACATCTCCCTCGCCATCTTCGATCATTTTCCATAGACTCTTAATTGTTTTTGAAGATTTAACTATATAACCTTCGCTTAATAAAAAATCTGAGGTTACTAGCTGAATTGACTCATCATCCTCTAACAATAAAACTACTTTTTTTGTCATCCTTACCCCGCTGATGCTAAATTGATTGTAAAAATTGTACCTTCTGAATTTGTTTCAAAACTAATTATCCCGTTATGGTCATTTATAATTTTAGCTACCATTGCTAAGCCAAGACCGCCTTTTGATGACTTTTTGGATGAAACAAATGGTTCAAAAATATTTTTTTGAAACTGTTCTGGTATACCACTACCATTATCCTTAATTCTAATCTCAATAGGTAAATTCTTTCTTTCTCCTGAAAAATCGGCCTTAACTATAGATCCATGTTTATATGAAGTATAAATTTCAATCGAACCTTTATAATTTTCATTTTTTAAAAGAAGATTATTTTGAATTGCTTCACAAGAATTTGTCATTAAATTCAAAAAAACCTGAATCAATTGATCTTTATTACCTATAACTTCTGGAATAGAGGGATCAAAATATTCTTTTATTTCAAATTCAATTTTTTGAGAGTTTTTTAGAACATCACACGTATGACGAATTACTGAATGTATATTTAAAGAATTTAAATCACTAAATGGAAGATTATCAAAAACTTCAATATTCTCAACAAGTCCTCTTATTCTATCAACCTCAGTACAGATGAGATTTGTTAGTTTTTTATCTTGGAAGCCTTTTTTTTCAATAAGTTGTGCAGCACCCCTTATACCTGCTAATGGATTTTTTACCTCGTGAGCAAGCATAGAGCCAAGAAATGACATAGTTTTTCCAGAAGAATCTTTACTTGATGAAAAAAAATCTTTTTCGAAATTATTATCGATAAAAATCATCATTATTTTATCGTCAGAGATTGGTGTTATTTGAATATTAATATCTTTTTTATTACCTATTCTTGGATTACTCAAATCTAAACCATATTCATTAAAACCAGAATTTTCATTAATACATTTTTCAATTAGATTGATTATGGGTGATGAAAAAGGCATAAAATCACGTATATCTTTACCAATTAACATTTTGGAACTTGTTCTCAGAAAATCTTCACCTGAAATATTTATAATGGTAATTTTTTTCTGCAAGTCTATAATAACCAAAGGAAAAGTCATTGAGTTTACAATTTGATGATATATATCGTTTTGTATATTCATAGATTTTTGCCTATTTTTTGTGCAACTATATAATATGCCTATTAATTAGGCAAATATCTTTTAAAGCATAACTTGTGAGTCTGATTAATGGTCCATTTTTTAATATTAGCTGGAGGTAAGGGAGAAAGAGCAAAAAAAACTATTAAAAACCCTCCTAAACAATATATAGAATTTAATAATATATCTCCTTTAAGGTATTTGTTAAAAAATATAACGAAAATTAAAGAAATTTCCTCAATTACAGTAGTTATTTCAAAAGAAAATATCAAAGAATATAAAAGAGATATAAAAGGAATTAAAAATATAAGAAAATATGTTGTCGGGGGTAAAACAAGAAGAGAGTCATCCTTTAAAGGATTGAAAAATCTTAAAAATGAATTTGGGAATAAAAAAAATCAAAAAGTATTAATTCATGATGCAGCGAGACCATTTATTTCAAAAAAAATTATTCTTCAAAGTATTAAAAATTTAAAAAACTATAGTGCTACTTGCCCTTATATAAATACAGAAGACACAATAAAATCGATTGATTATCAAAGTAAAATTAAAAATATCGACAGAAATAAATTAATTTCTCTTCAAACTCCTCAAGGTTTTGATCTTGATAAAATATTTGAATTACATAAAAATAATAAAGAAGAATATACTGATGATTTTTCTCTAATAACTGATAAGGAAATTTCTTTTAAATTAATAAAAGGTTCCAAAGAAAATTTCAAAATTACAACTTATGAAGATTTATTAATTTTTAATAATATAATTTTAAGTAAGAAAAAAAACCTTGTAGGGATTGGTTTTGATATTCACGCGTTTACAGCTGGAAATGAAATAACTCTGGGTGGGGTTAAACTTAAATCAAAATACAAATTACTAGCCCATTCAGATGGGGATGTTCTTCTTCATTCAATAACTGATGCAATTCTTGGCGCCACTAATAAAAATGATATTGGTGTTCATTTTCCTCCATCTAAAAGTAAATACAAGAATTCAAATTCAGTATTATTTTTAAATAAAGCTATGGATTTTGTCAGAGAATGTAATGGAAAAATTATTAATTTAGATATAAATCTTATATGTGATTATCCTAAAATCAATCCTATCAAACTAAAATTAAAAAAAAATATATCAAATTTAATAGATGTAGAAATTGATAAAATAAATATAAAGTCGACTACAACTGAGGACCAAGGTTTTATAAATTTTAAGAATGGAATTGCATCACAGGCAATTGTTTCTATTGAGGCATTTAATGAAGAATAGCTTTATAACTCTTCTAGTAACCTTTGGTTATATCGGTAAGGTAAAATATTTTCCAGGCACTATTGGATCACTTGCAGGTATATTAGTTGGAGCATTTATAATAAAATTAACAAATTATAATGTTTTTATGTCCTGTTTCTTTATTCTCACGGTGATAAGTATTTTTGCAGTTGATGAATATTTAAAATCCTCGGATAATCTAGATCCACAGGAGGTGGTTGTTGACGAGGTTTTAGGTCAGTGGATAGCTATTGCCTTTATTCCATTCAATTTTAAATCCTTTTTGATAGCTTTTATTCTTTTTAGATTTTTTGATATAAGTAAAATATTTCCCATAAATAAAATTGAAAAAATTAAAGGTTATTTGGGGGTTATTGGCGATGATTTGTTTGCTGGTATTATTACGGCTATAATAATTTTAACGCTTACATATTATGGACTTATTTAATGTATCAGGATGAAATAAATAATTTAGCAAAAGAAATAATAGCTGTTGGACCAAAAAATAAAGTTATAATTTCTACAGCAGAAAGCTGTACTGGCGGAATGATTGGAGCAGCAATTACCTCTGTATCAGGATCCTCAACAGTTTACGATAGAGGCTTTATTACATATTCAAATAATTCAAAGGCTGAGTTATTAGGTATAGATATTAATAAAATAAACCAACATGGAGCTGTTTCAAAAGAAATTGCAAAATTAATGGCTGAGGGATGTTTAAGAAAGTCCAATTCAAATTTATCTGTATCTGTTACTGGAGTAGCTGGCCCAGGAGGCGGAACAAAAGATAAGCCAGTTGGTCTTGTTTATATGGCAATCGCAAAAAAAAATAGAGATACAATTAATTTTAAATTTTTATTCGGTGAAAAGACCAGAGATGAGATTAGAAACCTAACCACATTAAATGCTCTAAAAAATCTATACGAAAATATTTAAATTAGTAAATAAGATCTATTCTTTCTTCAAAACTCAAAATGATTTGTGATAATATTTTATTAATATTTCTCTTTAGTATTTTCTCAAAAATTTGATTTTCTAAATCAATTGAAATATTTAACATAACAATACTTCCGTTTCCGTCTTTTTTAAATTGCCATTTATTTATTAATGAATGGAATGGACCTTCAATACCTTTAGAAATAATAGTTAAATTTTTTCTATTACAATGAACTTCACTAATAAATTCTCCTGACATCAATAAGTATTGTAAACTAAGCTTCGCTATAAATTTATCATCACTGCCACTGATTATTTTAGACGAATTACAACCTGGTATAAATTTTGAATAGCTCTCAACATCACTCATGACATCAAAAAGAAATTCTGATGGAAATTCTAAAAATTTTTTATGTTCAACATCTATCAATTTAGATTACTGTTGACTCATTCTTATTTTTTTTAATTTTATGAAATCATCACCAGCATGATGAGATGATCTTGTTAAAGGGCTTGATGAAACCATTAAAAAACCTTTTGATTCAGCAATTTCTTTATATTTTTTAAAATCATCAGGAGATATAAAATCTTTTATTGGGGCATGTTTTCTAGTTGGCTGAAGGTATTGACCTAAAGTTAAAAAATCAACGTTAGCAGCTCTTAAATCATCCATAACTTGCATAATCTCATCTTTTGTCTCTCCCAAGCCTAGCATTAAACCAGATTTGGTAAAAACCTCAGGCATAATTTCTTTAGCATCGGATAAGATTTTAAGAGAATTAAAATATCTTGCGCCTGGTCGTATTGATAAATACAGTCTTGGTACAGTTTCTAAATTATGATTGAAGACGTCTGGTTTAGAAGCTAAAACAACCCCTAAAGAATTATCTTTTCTTAAAAAATCTGGAGTTAAAATTTCTATCGTTGTTTTTGGAGACTCTCTTCTTAGTAACTCAATTGTTTTTGAAAAATGTAATGCCCCACCATCATCAAGATCATCCCTATCCACTGATGTAATCACCACATGATCAAGGCCAAGCTTTTTTACTGTTTGTGATACTCTATATGGTTCAAATGGATCTAAATCCTCGGGTTTACCAGTCTTAACGTTACAAAAAGCACATGCCCTTGTACAGGTATCACCCATAATCATGAAAGTTGCATGTTTTTTTGACCAACACTCACCTAAGTTAGGGCAATTAGCCTCTTCACAAACTGTAACGACATTACCTTTTTTTATAATATCTTTTGTAGCTTCGAAAGTTTTTGAACTAGGTAATCTCGATCTAATCCATTTTGGTTTTGGCAAAATAGATGTTTCTTTATTGTTAATCTTTTCTGGATGTCTAACTTTTGTCAAATCTTTACTTCTTTCTAAAAAGTTAATGATAAACTATTTACTATTCAAAAGAAATATCAAGTATCAATAATTTGATGAATTTTTAAAAATAATTATTTTTTCAGAAGCTGAAGAATATCCGAGATTTTCTCTTATAACCTCATCTATAAGATCAAGGTTTTCTTTTGATTTACTGGAAAATCTTAAAATCTTATCTTCAAGTGCTGCATTAGTTTTTTTGATTAAACTTAAATCATAACCGTTTCTTTTTATTTGATGGTTGATTTCTCTTAATTTCAAAATTCCATTTTCACTATTAATTAAATGAAATAATGCTGAAAAATTTAAAGTTACCATAATAAAGGAAATCACTACATACAGACCAACTCTCTTGTAAAAAGGTTTGTAAGAGTAATTATTTATATTATTTTGTTTAAAACGAATCATTATCAAAAGAATCACAAATCGTAGTAATTGGTCAAGAATTAATTAATAAATAAATTCACTTAAGTATTGATTTACCAGCATATTTTGCATTTTTATCAAGAAATTCTTCAATTCTTATTAACTGATTATATTTTGAAACTCTATCAGATCTTGTTAATGAGCCTGTTTTAATTTGACAAGACTCAGTAGCGACTGAGAGATCTGCAATAAAATTATCTTCGGTTTCCCCAGATCTATGAGAAATTATATATGAATAATTATTTTTTCTAGCTATATCAATTGAGTGAAAAGTCTCTGATAAAGTTCCTATTTGATTAACTTTTATCAAAATAGAATTAGCTGAATCTTGTTCAATGCCTTTCTCAAGTCTTTTTGAATTAGTTACAAATAAATCATCACCAACTATTTGAATTTTATTGCCCACCTTAGAATTAAGTTTTGTCCATCCATCCCAATCATCTTCGTCTAAAGGGTCTTCAATAGAAAAAATTGGAAATTTATTAATTAAAACCTCTAAATAATCAATCATTTCATCTGAATTAATTGGGTTATTTTTATTTGTTAAATTATAAAAACCATCCTTGTGAAATTCTGTAGCAGCAACATCTAAAGCAAAAACTATATCATCCTCAACTCTATAACCTGCATTTTCAACCGCTTTACACAAAAGAGATAAAGTTTCTTCCGGAGAAGCAATATTTGGAGCAAAACCACCTTCATCTCCAACACTTGTTGGTTCTCCCATTTCTGAAAGAATTATTTTTAATGAATGAAAAATTTCAGAACCCATTTGCATTGCATTTTGAAATGATATTGCTGAAACAGGCATAATCATAAATTCTTGAAAATCTAATGAATTATTTGCATGGGCACCGCCATTAATAATATTCATCATAGGAACTGGTAATGTATATGAATTATTTTTATTGAGGTATTCAAATAATTGAACTTTATTATTATTTGCTGATGCCTTTGCAGCTGCTAAAGAAACACCTAAAATAGCATTAGCTCCAAGTCTTGATTTATTCTCGGTCCCATCAAGGTTGATTAATAAGTTATCAATACCATCCTGATCCTCAGAACTTATGCCACTTAAATTTTTATTAATCTCATTATTTATATTAGAAACAGCTTTAGTTACTCCTCTACCAAAATAATCACTGGAGTGATCTCTGAGTTCATGAGCCTCATAAGCTCCAGTTGATGCACCAGATGGAACTGCTGCTCTTCCTAAAACTCCATTTTCTAAAATAACGTCAACTTCAATGGTAGGGTTACCTCTACTGTCAAATATTTGTCTTCCAATGATTTTATTAATATTTGTCATATTAAACCCCTAGATTATAGATGATGCTCTTGCTATCAATTAAAATAATATGAATATTTGATAAATGCTAAAATCTAACAAAGCAATAAGATAATTTCTAATAAAAAATTTTTTTATAATTAAAATTTAAATTGGCATTTATATCTTCAAAAGCATAAAATATTAAATATTTATTAAAGAGAAAAATATGAAACATTTAGGAAAAAAATCAAAGCAGCCAAAGAACCCAGATATAAAAATTCTTGATAAAGTTAAAAATCCAAATGTTGGAAAAAATTTTGTAGTAAGATTAACTCAACCTGAGTTTACTTGCTTATGCCCTATCACAGAGCAACCAGATTTTGCTCATATCGTAATAGACTACATTCCAAACAAATGGATTGTAGAGTCAAAATCACTTAAACTTTTCTTTAATAGTTATCGTGACAAAAAATCTTTTCATGAAAATACTACATTAGAAATTTCTGATACCTTAAATAAACTTCTTAAACCAATCTGGATTAGGATTGGTGGTTATTGGTATCCTAGGGGTGGAATTCCAATAGATATTTTTTGGCAAAACACTGAACCTCCAAAAAAAGCATGGATCCCTCCTCAAGAAGTTACCCCATATAGAGGGAGAGGTTAAATTCAATTTAATTTTTATCGTCTTTTAAGCCGAATCATAACTATAATTTTTTTAGTTTAATGGAGGGTATTATGGATATTGAAAGAACTATGTTTTGGGCTGGTTTATTTGCAATTTTATTTATTTATTTAGCATTTCAAACTGCATTAGCTAGAACCAGAGAGTCTTCAGTAGGTGAAGGTAGCGGCGATCTTTTGAAAAAATCAAGAGTTGTCGGTAATTTTGCTGAACATGTTCCTCTTATGTTAATTATGATGATGTTTTTAGAAAATGATGGTTTTGAGGGCTTTGTAACTATATTGGGTTTATTATTTTTTGTTTGTAGATTAGGACATATTTATGGAATTCTTTATCAAGATGGATTTGGTCCAAAAGAAAATCCTGCAAGAGCTGTAGGTGCTATGGGGTCATGGGCATTAATGGCAATAGCAGCTTTAGCTTGTATTTTTTAAAAATTAAAATGATTTTACTATATCGTCTATAGACTTAACTTTACTTAAGATATTTTCAATTTCATCTAGTCTTGTTGCTGATGGACCATCACATAATGCTTTTCTTGGATCAGGATGAACCTCAATGAAAAGCCCTGCTAGTCCTATAGCTGTTCCAGCAAGAGCTAAATCAAGTGCCTGATCAGATCTTCCGTCAGCGGCATTTCCTTGACCACCAGGTATCTGAAGAGAATGAGTTACATCTAAAATTATAGGTTTTTTATAATTTTTTAACTCTGAAACACCCAAAAAATCAACGATAAGGTTATTATACCCAAAAGAAGATCCTCTCTCACACAACATTATATTTTCATTATTAAATGAATGGCATTTATCAATAATATTTAACATTTGACCTGGTGATAAAAATTGCCCCTTTTTAATATTCAAAGGCAATTTTGTTTCACAAGCAGCCCTAATTAAATCGGTTTGCCTGCACAGAAAAGCTGGTATTTGAATAATATCAGCAACTTCAGAAATTTTTTCTACTTGTTCAATCTCATGAACATCAGTAATTACTGGCACACTTAACGCTACCTTAATTTCATTAAAGATTTTAATTCCTTCCTCTAATCCAGGCCCTCTATAAGATTCAACTGATGATCTATTAGCCTTATCAAAAGATGCTTTAAATATAAAAGGCAAATCTAATTTACTGGTAATTTTTTTTAATTCTGATGCAACCTTTTCCGCCATATCTAAATCTTCAAAAACATTTATGCCAGCAATTATTGTAATTGGAGATTTATTTGATATTTCAATATTTTTAATATTTATTTTCATTTTATTATTTCTTTTTGCTTACTTTTATAGATGCATTTATAAAAGATGAAAACAATGGATGAGGATTAAAAGGCCTTGATTTTAATTCTGGATGAAATTGGACTCCAATAAACCAAGGGTGATTTTTAATTTCAATTATCTCTGGTAAAAGACCATCTGGAGAAATACCAGCAAAATTCATACCAATTTTTTCTAGCTTTTCTTTATAATTTATATTTACCTCATAACGATGCCTGTGTCTTTCATTAATATTTTTTGTTTTATAAATTTTATAAGAAAGAGAGTTTTTGCTTAATACAGCAGGGTAAGACCCTAATCTCATAGTACCACCATAATCACTATTACTATCTCTTTGAAATTTTTTATTATTTTTTTCCCATTCAGTCATGAGACCAACAACTGGATTTTTTGTATTAGTTAATTCAGATGAATTAGCATTATCAATTTTTGCTAAATTTCTAGCAGCCTCAATTACAGCTAGTTGCATACCAAAACAAATTCCAAAGAAAGGAATCTTGTTAACCCTTGCATAATTAATAGCTAATATCTTGCCTTCGGAGCCTCTTTTACCAAACCCTCCAGGAATAAGAATTCCTGACATGGATTTTAATAAGCTAATATCTTTTTTTGTTTTAATCTTTTCTGAGTCAATCCAATGTATTTTAACATTTGTATCATTCGCTATACCGCCATGAGTAAGAGCCTCAGACAAAGACTTGTAAGCATCTTTTAAATCTACATACTTTCCAATTACTCCAATGTTTACCTGGCCTTTTGGATTATTTAAACTATTAACTACTTTATTCCATTTCCTTAAATTAATTTTTTTTGGCCTTTTAATATTCATTGAGGCAAGAACCTCGGTATCAAATCCATTTTGCATATAAATTTTTGGAATTTCATATATAGTTTTTACATCAGTAGCCTGAATAACTGATTTTTCTGAAACATTACAAAATACAGCAATTTTCTTTATATCAGATTGATCTAACCTTTTTTCACTTCGGCATAATAAAACATCAGGTTGAATACCGATTGATCTTAATTCTTTAACTGAATGTTGGGTGGGTTTTGTTTTTATTTCTGCCGCAGCTGCAATATAAGGAACCAATGTTAGGTGAACAAAACATGTTTGATTATCAGGAAGCTCATTTCCCAATTGCCTAATTGCCTCAAAAAAAGGAAGTCCTTCAATATCACCTACTGTTCCACCAATTTCACATAAACAAAAATCAACGCCTTTATTATTATTCAAAACAAATTCTTTAATTTGATCTGTGACATGGGGTATAATTTGAACAGTTCCGCCCAAATAATCACCCCTTCTCTCCCTTTCAATTACTTTGTTGTAAATTTGGCCTGTAGTAATATTATCTTCCACTGATGAGTTAACATCAGTAAACCTTTCATAGTGCCCAAGATCTAAATCAGTTTCAGTTCCATCCTCAGTTACAAAAACTTCTCCATGTTGAAATGGGCTCATGGTTCCAGGATCAACATTAAGATATGGATCTAATTTTCTTAATTTTACAGAATAGCCCCTTGCTTGGAGTAATGCTCCTAGGGCCGCAGATGCAATACCCTTTCCTAAGGATGAAGCCACACCACCAGTAATAAATATATACCGTGTCATGGAATAACAATATAGCTAATATAATTGATTAATGGAAGAGATGAAAAATTTTAATTTAGATCTGGTAAATCATTGAGGTCAATATCTTCAATTTGATCAATTAATTCAACCTCATTTAAATCATTAACAATAGAATCTGAGTCACTAACACTAGATAAAACAGCTAAAAGTAAACTTGTAGAAAAGAAAATAACACCAAATATTGATGTTAATCTGGTTAAAATATTACCGGCTGAACGACTCGACATAAAGTCTCCTGTGCCACCAACAAGACCTCCACCTTCAGATCTCTGAAGAAGAACAAGGGCAATTAATGTAACAGCAACAATTAAATGTATAACTAAAATAAAAGTATTCATATTATTTCTCTCATTATTTTAAGCTTGTATACGAAGAAACATAATAATTCAAACTTCTTAATTACAAAAATCCAAAATAGATTTGAAATCTTTGTATTTTAAACTTGCCCCACCAACTAAAGCCCCATTTACATAATCTATCGATAAAATTTCCCCAGCATTTTTTTTATTAACAGATCCGCCATATAAAATTTTTATTCTTTTTCCTTTAGCACCGTACTTTTCAACAAGTTTTTTTGTAATAAATTCGTGAACCTTATAAATATCTTCATTATTTGGAATAAGACCACTCCCAATGGCCCATATAGGTTCATAAGCTACAATTAAATTATTTGATGAAATTTTATCTGGAAGAGATTTTTTTAATTGATCACCTATTATTCTAAGCGTTTTACCACTTTTTTTCTGTGAAAGACTCTCTCCAACACAAATAATAACATTTAATTTATTTTTTAATGCATTAATAGCCTTTAACTTAACAATCTCGCTTGTTTCATTATGATATTCTCTTCTTTCAGAATGTCCTAAAATAACCATTTCTAAATCTATATCTCTTAACATTTCTGGAGAAATATCACCTGTAAAAGCTCCGGAAGCTTTATCAGAACAATTTTGAGCGCCTATCATTAAATTTGATTTTTTTGAAAGTGTTGAAAAAATATTTGCAATTGTAAATGGAGGGCAAATTAGAATATCGGTATTTTTAAATTTTTTATTTTTTATATATTTCATTAGATTAGAAATCATCAAAGAATTTTTTTTTAATCCATTCATTTTCCAATTTCCTGCAATAAGCAACTTTTTATTCTTTTTCATTTAAAATCCTCTTTGAGATAATTTAAAAACTAGATATTTATATAAATAATTTTATAAAGTTTATACCAAAATCTTGCCTTTTATTGATCAAAGATACACTATGCAGAAAATTTTAGTAAAATATTTTGGGGTTTAAAAAAAATGTTAGATCTTTTAAGAAAAAATGCAACCGGTCCTTTGGGTATAGCCTTAATAATTCTATTGGTTTTTGCTTTCTCAATTTGGGGAGTTGGTGATATTTTTAGAGGATATAATGCAAATATTTTAGCAAAAATTGGTGATAGAGAATTAAACGCTCAAAACTACCTTTTTAACTTTAATAGAGAGGTTAATAGAATATCAAATCAACTAGAGAGAATAGTTACAACCGAAGAGGCAATTAATTCAGGCTTACACTATCAAATTCTTGATAGGTCATTAGTTGAGCTTTCTGCAAATGCAGCATCTGATGAAATTGGACTTATAGCCTCAGATGATGCAATCAAAAAAAGAATTTTATCAACAAACGCATTCAAGAATGCATTCAATCAATTCGATAGAAATATCTTTGAACAAATAATTAGACAAAATGGTTTAACTGAGGACAGCTTTTTAGTCTTAGAAAGAGATTCTCATGTTCTTTCTCAGTTATCCAAGTCAGTTTTCAAGGATATTAATCCTCCAAGCGCACTTAATGATTTATTGTTTAGATATCAATTTGAAAGACGAAATGTTGACTATATCATAATTAGTCCAGATGAAATTTCTCAAGAGGATGAAGTAGATAAAAATGAAATTGAGATATTTTATAATGAAAATATAAATCTCTATAAGACAGAAGAAACAAGAGATTTTTCTGTAATTTCTTTAAATGTTTCAACCCTATCAAAGCTAGAAAATGTATCAGATGAGGAAATAAATATTTTTTATGAGGATAATAAATATAATTACTATGAACCAGAAAAACGTTCATATTACCTAATACCCTACTTTTCAAATGAGGATGCAATTAAAGCATTAGAAAACTATAGCTCCAATGGCGATATAGAGAAAATTTTGATTGATAGAAATTTGAATATTAACGATGTCGATCAAGGATTAATTACTTTTGATGATGGCATTTCTGAAAGTGTTTCTGAAACAGCATTTAATGCTTCTTTAAATCAACTATCTGGCCCAACTGAGAGCCCTTTTGGCCCATCTTTAATTTATGTTAATGAAATAATATCTGAGAAAGAAATAAAAATTGAAGAGATAAAAGATCAAATAATAATCGATATTCAAAAAGATAAAGCAAAAGATAAAGTTTATAGTTTATATGGTGAAATTGAAGATCTTAGGGCTGAAGGAAAAACCCTTGAGGAAATCGCTGAAGAAAAATCTTTGTCAATTGAGAGCTTTAAAAATATAAATGATGTTGGGCAAAGAATAGATGGATCTATAATAAAAAATCCATCCCTGGAAGAACTAATAAACCTAATTTTTCTTAATGATGTTGATGAAGATTTAGAACCATATGAAGACAATGAGGGTAATTTAAATTTTTTTAGAATAGATAATATTAATTATTCTCAACAAATCCCTATTAATGAGGCAATGGAAAGTATTAGACTTTCTATTTTAGAAAATAAATCTATAGAAAATGTAAAAACTAAATCCAAAGAAATTTTTGATAGATTAAAAGAGTATAATAATAACCTTGATTTTATTTCTGATGAAAACGATTTAGCAATAGCAACAAGTGGTATTTTAAGCAGAACATCCTCAAATGAAATATTCACAAGTAAAGCATTAAGTGAAATTTTTAAAACTGAAAAAGGTTCATCCTTTATTGTTAATGCGGCAATAGGAAATAGTATTGTAATAGGAAAAGTAAGTAATATTGATCTTTTAGAAAAAACTGAAGAAAGAATGGAAGCAATTAATGAGATTAATAAATCAAGACTTGAAAACGATCTGATTGTATCCCTTGCTGAAGAGCATCAAAAAGAATTATCATCAGAGATATTTTTGGACAGACTTAATCTACTCTTTGAAAATCAAGAGGCTGAAGGGTCATTCTAAGAAATGAAAAAAATTAAAATCGAACAAAATTTTGCTGATTTCAAAAAAAACTATGATCAAAATAAAACTCAAATAATTAGCAGTAAACTAATTAATCAAGAAGAAACTATCATTTCTGCTTATTTAAAAGTTGCAGAAAAACTTGAAAACTCATTTATTTTTGAGTCTCTTGAGGACGGAGAGGAAAAGGGAAGATTTTCTATTATAGGACTTAAACCTGATAAAATTCTAAAACTTAAAAACCAATCTATTAGCATTGAAGAAAATAATAAAGAAGTTATTAAAAGTGAGGGAAATGTTAATCAAATAATTAGTAATTTTATAAGTGAAAATATTTTTGAATTTTCTGAAAAATTTCCACCAATAGCTTCAGGAATTTTTGGTTATATTGGTTATGATTTTGTGAGAAATATTGAAGATCTTCCAAAACAAAATAGAGATACCTTAGGTTTACCAGACTCTATTCTGCTTAGACCATCTCAGGTAATTGTTTTTGATAATAAAACGAAAGAAATTTCTCTTATTACTTTTTCTAGACCAAAAAAAGATATCTCTGCTGAGGAGAGTATCGAAATAGCTAAAAAAAACTTATTTAACCTTTATGATAAATTAGAAAAAAAAGAATTTATTAAAACAAATACAACAAGTCAAACAGCTCTTGAAACACCAAAGTCAAATACTTCAAAAGAGGAATATTTTGAAATGGTTAAAAAGGCACGTAATTATATAAAAGCTGGAGATATTTTTCAGGTTGTGCCGAGTCAGAGATTTTATGCTCCATTCAAAATACATCCATTTGAATTATATAAATCATTAAGGAAAATAAATCCTTCACCTTACATGTATTACTTAAATTTAAAGGATTTCTATATTGTTGGATCAAGCCCAGAAACCCTAGTTAAAAAAGAAAAAAGAAAAATTACTATTAAACCAATAGCAGGTACAAGATTAAAAATACAAGGATCTAATAGAGAGATTGCAGAAGAACTTTTATCAGACCCCAAAGAAAGAGCTGAACATTTAATGCTATTAGATCTAGGAAGAAATGATGTAGGAAAAGTTTCTAAAATAGGAACCGTTAATGTCAAAAACCCTTTCAATATTCAAGAAACCTCTCATTTGCTTCATATTGTTTCTACAGTAGAGGGAGAATTAAGAGATAATGAAAATGAAATAACTTCTTTATCAGCTGGTTTTCCAGCAGGTACTGTTTCAGGAGCTCCAAAAATAAGAGCAATGGAAATTATTGATGAATTAGAAAAAGAAAAAAGAGGAATTTATGCCGGAGCTGTAGGATATTTCTCCTCAAATGGGGATATGGATACAGCAATAGCTCTCAGAACAGCTATTATAAAAGATGATATAATGTATGTTCAGGCTGGAGGAGGAGTTGTTTATGACTCTAACGAAGAATATGAATATAATGAAACAGTTAATAAATCACAGGCACTTTTTTCAGCTGCAAAAGATGCCATTAAGAGAAATTTAAAATAAATGATTATTTTAATAGATAATTACGATAGCTTTACATGGAATTTATATCATTTTCTTGGTGACTTAGGTTGTAAAATTGAAGTCCACAGAAATGACAAAATTTCTGTTTCTGAAGTAATAAAATTAAAACCAAAACAAATAGTTATATCTCCTGGGCCATGCGATCCTAATTCAGCAGGAATATCAATGAACCTTGTTAATGCAGCAATAGAAAATGATATTCCTCTTTTAGGTGTTTGTTTAGGTCATCAATCAATTGCTCAAGCCATGGGAGGAGAAATTATTAGGTGTCATGAAATAATTCATGGAAAAACAGACAGTATTTTTAATGATCAAAAAACTATTTTTAACGGATTGCCTGATAATTTTAAAGCAACAAGATATCATTCTTTGGTTGTGTCTAATGATAGTTTACCCAACAATATAGAAATATCTGCAAAGACTAATGATGGAATAATAATGGGAATAAGACATAAAGAGTCAAGAGTGGAAGGTATTCAGTTCCATCCAGAGAGTATTGCTACTGATTTTGGTCACAAAATACTTGAAAACTTTATAGGACTATAAATGACAGACTTTAATAATATATTATCTAAGGTTTCATCTAAAGACGGTTTATCTGATGAAGAGAGTTATTTTTCCTTTAATTATATTTTAGATGGTAAGGCAAGTGAGAAACAAATAGAAAAATTCCTTCTTGGTTTGAGAGAGAGAGGAGAAAAAATTGAAGAAATAACTGCTGCTACTAAAGTAATGAGAGAAAAATCCTCGAAAGTTTCTGCCCCTGATAATGCAATTGATACTTGTGGAACTGGAGGGAGCGGATCTGGCAAATATAATATATCTACAGCTGCTTCATTGGTGGCTGCTGGGGCTGGTGCAGTTATTGCAAAGCATGGAAACAGGGCTTTATCATCAAAATCTGGTTCATCACAAGTCTTGGAAGAGCTGGGTGTTAAATTAGATATAGAACCAAAAAAAATAACTGAATGCATGGAAAAATCTAATATTGGCTTTATGTTTGCGCCAAACCATCACCCTGCAATGAAGTATGTTGGACCCGTAAGGCAAAAACTAAAAGTAAGGACAATTTTTAATATTCTTGGTCCACTATCAAATCCTGCGAATGTAAAAAAGCAATTAATTGGTGTTTTCGATAAAAATTGGCTCGAGCCAATGGCTGAAACTTTGAGGAATCTTGGTTCGCATAGGGCTTTATTAGTAAATGGATCAGACGGTTTTGATGAACTTACTACAACTGGAGTTTCATATGTTGCCGAATTAAATGACGGCAATATAAAAACATACGAAATTAATCCTGAAGAATTAGGCTTAAAATTATCAAGGTTTGATGATCTTATTGGTGGTGATCCAGAGCAAAATGCAAAAAAAATCATTAGTCTTCTTGAAGGAGAAAAAGGTCCATATAGAGACATAGTTTTATTGAATTCGGCTGCTGCCTTATATGTTGATGGCAAAGTAAAAAACCTTAAAGATGGAATTTCTATGTCAGAAAATTCTATAGACAATGGAAGTGCTAAAATTGCTCTAAATAATCTAGTAAGGACCTCAAACTCATGAAAAGTATCCTAGAAAAAATTGTAGATTATAAAAAGTTAGAAGTAGAAAATAGTAAAAAACAATCACCAATAAAAAATATTGAAAAAAAAATTATAGAAATAGATCCCGCAATTGATTTTAAAGAAAAGCTTCTAGAAAAAAATAACATTGGGAAGGCGGGAATAATTGCTGAAATTAAAAAGGCAAGTCCTTCAAAAGGAGTAATAAGAAAAAATTTTAATCACATAGAAATAGCTAAAGAATATGTTAAAGGTGGAGCCGCTTGCTTATCGATTTTAACAGATACCCCATCTTTTCAAGGTTCGCCTGAATATCTAAAAGATATTAAAAAATTTGTTAAATTACCAATTTTAAGAAAAGACTTTATGATTGATACCTATCAGGTATTTGAATCTAGATCATGGGGCTCAGATTGTATTTTAATCATAATGAGGATTTTAAGTGACTTAGAAATTGATAAACTTGTAAATACAGCAAGAGATTTAAAAATGAGTATTTTGTTCGAAGTTCATTCAAAAGAAGAAGTTATGAGGGCGCTAAAGTTCAATCCTAATTTGATAGGTATTAACAATAGAAATCTTGAAAACTTCAAAACAGATATTAATAATAGTATCGAAATTAAAAAAATTATCCCTGATGACGTCTTAATAATAAGTGAGTCTGGAATAAAATCTCCAGAGGATATAAGTTTTCTTGGAAAAGAGAATATTAATAACTTTTTAATAGGCGAGTCCCTTATGAAATCAAATAAAATAAGCGAAGATCTCAATCTGTTAGTCAATAAGGGAGAATAATGTCTAGAATATCTCATTTAAATAAAAAAGGTGAAGCGCATATGGTTAACATAGGCGAGAAAGAAATATCAAAAAGATGTGCGATAGCTGAAGGTATAGTAAGAGTTGAAAGCACCACAATTGAAAAAATTAAAAAAGATAAACTGCCTAAAGGAGATCTTTTTGGAACTGCTAGAATAGCAGGAATTATGGCTGCAAAAAAAACTTCTGAATTAATCCCTCTTTGTCATAATTTACTTATATCATCAGTAAAAATAGAAATTAAATTAGTTAAAAATGATATTTATGTTTTAAGCAGTGTTAAATGTGATGGTAAAACTGGTGTTGAAATGGAAGCTTTAACAGCTGTTTCTGTATCATGTTTAACTATTTACGATATGTTAAAGGGATTAGATAAAAATGCTTTTATTGCCAATATTCAACTTTTAGAAAAAAGTGGGGGTAAGTCTGGTGACTGGAAAAGAAAATAATCCCATTTCAGTAAAGGATGCAAAAGAGAGAATTCTAAAATCAATAAAACCAATTAATAGAACTGAAAAAATAAATATAAAAGACTCTCTAAATAGAATTTTATCAAAATCAATTAAAGCAAAAAGAACTCAACCCGCTTTTAATACTTCTGCTATGGATGGCTATGCAACCAAAAAAAATTATTTAAAAATAATTCCCAAATGTTTGGATATTATTGGAGAAACAAAAGCAGGCGATAAAAATAAATTTAAATTAAAGAAAGACCAAGCTGTTAGAGTTTTTACAGGCTCATTTTTGCCAGAAGGTTGTGATAAAGTTATTCTTCAAGAAAATTGCGAAAAAAATAAAGATAAAGTTTATGTTAAAGAAGTGAATAGTGAGAGCTATATAAGAGAAAAAGGAGAAGATTTTTTTCAAAATGATCAATGTTTACTAAAATCCTCAATCATGGACTTCGGTAATATTGCACTTGCAGGGGCAATGAATTACAAATTAATTGAGGTTTATAAAAGACCAAGAATAGGAATTATTGCCAATGGAAATGAATTATTTGAACCTGGTAATAAAAATCAACAAGTAAAACAACCAGCATCAACAAAACCATCAATAATGTCATCAGTTAATGCCTGGGGTGGAGATGCTGTTGATTTAGGTATTGCAAAAGATACAGTGAATTCTCTTAAATCAAAATTAAAAAAAGGTCTTTCTTGTGACATGATCGTTACCATTGGCGGAGCATCAATCGGTGACTATGATTTAGTATACAAATCATTAAAAGAAATGAATTTTAAACTTAATTTTTGGAAAATAAAAATGAAGCCTGGAAAACCACTTATGTTTGGCTACTTGAAAAATAAACCAATAATTGGTTTACCAGGAAACCCTGTATCATCAATGGTATGCGCACAATTATTTTTAAAACAATCAATCTATAAACTTCAAAATCATAATTATAATGAAAATATTTTTGATTTTCGTTTGGGCAAAGATCTACCAAAGAATAATTGGCGAGAAAGTTATGTAAGGGGCTATATATCAAAAAATACTAATAATCAGATTGTTGCAATGCCAATTTCTAACCAAGATAGTTCATCTTTATCTTCGTATGCTAATGCTGATTTACTTATAATTAGAGAACCTAACGCCAGAAAAATTAAAAAAAATTCATTAGTGAAGGCTATAATTCTTAATTAATTTTTAATAATACTTGACGAAAATAGAGAACAAAAGTAAAACATCGTTCTACTTTAGTTCTTTATTTATATTAAAGATGGGGATTGAGAATATGTTAACAAAAAAGCAAAATGAATTATTAATCTATATTAATCAAAACCTGAGAGAAACAGGTGTTGCCCCCTCTTACGAGGAAATGAGAGAGGCTCTTGACCTAAGGTCAAAATCAGGAATACATCGCTTAATAAACGCACTCGAAGAAAGAGGCTTTATTAGAAGATTACCTCATAGAGCTAGAGCTATAGAAGTTACGAAACTTCCATCAGCCTCCTCTCATAATAAAAAAGCAAATTTTAATCCTGAACTTATAAATGGCAAAAAGGAAGAATTTAAAGATGAAATTTTTGAAAATCTTCAAGAACTTAAAATGATGGGTAAAATTGCTGCGGGTACACCTATAGCAGCAATCGAATATGAGAAAAATAAAATATCTGTTCCAAATCATATGGTTGGATCAGGAGAGCATTATGCGCTAGAAATTGAGGGGGACTCAATGATCGGTGCGGGTATTTTAGATGGTGATACCGCAATAATTAAAAAAGCTGATGATGCATATTCAGGTGAAATTATAGTTGCTTTAATTGATGGTGAAGAAGCAACATTAAAAAGATTAAGAAAAAAAGGAGAGACTATTGCGCTTGAACCAGCAAATAGTGCTTACGAAACAAAAATATATGGCCCAGATAGAGTGCAGGTTCAAGGTACTTTAGTTGGAATACTAAGATCATACTAATTCATATATTAATTTACTTGAAAAATAGTAACTTTTCCTAAACAATTGAGACCGTTAAAAAGTCTGGAATTTAATTAAAGTGAATAATAAAACTCAAGTAGTAACTCGATTTGCACCGTCGCCTACAGGATATTTGCATATTGGAGGTGTTAGAACTGCTTTATTCAATTGGCTTTATGCAAAAAAAAATAATGGTAAATTTCTTCTTAGAATTGAAGATACAGACCGAAAAAGATCTAGCTTGGATGCTATTAATATAATTTTAGAGGGTCTTGAATGGCTTGGCATAAATTATAATGACATCCCAATTTACCAAAACAGTAATATTAATAGACATAAAGAAATTGCTAATAAACTCTTAAATGAGGGTAAAGCATATAAATGCTGGGCCTCAGAAGAAGAGTTATTGAGAATGAAAAAAATAGCTCAAAAAAATAACTCTAATATTGGATACAATGGTCTATGGCGCGATAAAGAGCCTACTAATAATGAACTTGGAAAGCCCTATACAATAAGATTTAAAGCAAAAAAAAATGGTGAAACTATTGTTAATGATAAAGTTCAAGGTGACGTATTGTTTCAAAATAATAGTATTGAAGATTTTATTATCCTTAGATCTGATGGATCACCAACATATATGCTATCTGCTGTAGTAGATGATCATGATATGATGGTTACCGATATTATTAGAGGTGATGATCATTTAAACAATACTGCAAAACAAATTCAAATATATAACGCGCTGGACTGGAAAATACCTAAGTTTTCACATATTCCTCTTATTCACGGAGATGATGGTTCAAAACTTTCAAAACGCCACGGTGCATTGGGTATAGATTATTATGAAAAAAAAGGCTTTCTTCCTGAGGCAATTAAAAATTATTTATTAAGATTAGGTTGGAGCCATGGTGATAAAGAGATATTTAGTGAAGAAGAGATGATTAAACTATTTAATCTCAAGAACATCAGAAAATCCTCATCAAGGCTAGATATAGAAAAATTAAAAAGTGTTAATAACTTTTATATTAAAAACAAAAATAATAATGAATTATTTGATCTTATAAAATTAAAAAATATAGAATTTAGTAAATACGAAACATCAATCCTTAAGATTTTACCGGAAATAAAGACCAAAACAAAAACAATAGATGAGCTAATTGAATCTATAGAATTTATTTTTCAAAAAAGGCCAATAAAGTTAAATGAAAAAGCTGCTGAAATTTTAACAATTGATGCAAAAAAAATATTATCTGAAATTAAAAAAAATATAGAAACCCTTGATACTTGGGACATTAATAATATAGAACAGTTGTTAAAAGATTTTTCTTCTTCTAAAGGTATAAAGTTTAAAGATATAGGCTTACCTCTAAGAGCGGTTTTAACTGGAACACTGAGTTCACCAAGTATATATAATGTTCTTGATTGTTTAGGAAAAGATGAAGTATTAAATCGTATAGATGATGTTCTATAATTAATAATAAGGAATAAACTATGTCAGATAAAAGCTCTGAAAATGCTAAATTAAAATTAAATAATAATGAAATAGATTATAATGTTGCCGAAGGAACTATCGGGCCTGATGTAATTGATATTTCCAAACTTTACTCTGATACTGGTAAATTCACCTATGATCCTGGTTTTACTTCAACAGCAAGCTGTAAATCCTCTATTACTTATATTGACGGAGAAGAAGGAACCTTACTATACAGAGGTTATCCAATAGAACAATTAGCAGAAAAAGGTAATTATTTAGAAACATGCTATTTATTACTAAACGGAGAACTTCCAAATAAGAAAGAATTTGAAGAATTTGATAGTATAATTACAAATCATACTATGGTTCATGAACAATTGAATAGATTTTTTGGTGGTTTTAGACCAGACGCACATCCTATGGCTATAATGTGTGGAGTTGTTGGAGCTTTATCTGCCTTCTATCATGACTCCACAGATATTAATGACCCAGAACAGAGAAAAATTGCATGTTTCCGATTAATAGCAAAAATGCCAACATTAGCTGCTATGGCTTACAAACATTCATTAGGTCAGCCGGCTATATACCCTAAAAATGAACTTAGCTATGCATCTAACTTCCTTAATATGTGCTTTGGTGTTCCAACTGAAGATAAGGGTGTTGATGAGACTATGTCCAAAGCTATGGATAAAATCCTTATACTACACGCTGATCATGAACAAAATGCATCAACCTCAACAGTAAGACTAGCTGGATCATCTGGGGCAAATCCTTTTGCCTGTATAGCTTCAGGAATAGCGTGCTTATGGGGGCCTGCCCATGGGGGTGCTAATGAAGCATGCCTAAGAATGCTCGATGAAATTGGAAATGTCAAAAATATACCTGAATTTATTAACAAAGCAAAAGACAAAAATGATCCATTTAGGCTAATGGGTTTTGGTCATAGAGTATATAAAAACTATGATCCAAGAGCAAAAGTTATGCAAAAAACGTGTCATGAGCTTCTCGATCATCTTGGTCTAAAAAATGATCCAAAGCTAGCAATTGCAATGGAATTAGAAAAAATTGCTCTGGAAGATGAGTATTTTATTGAAAAGAAATTATATCCCAATGTAGATTTTTATTCAGGAATAGTCATGAAAGCTATGGGCTTCCCTATGGAAATGTTTACTGTATTGTTTGCTGTTGGAAGAACTGTTGGATGGGTTTCTCAATGGGACGAAATGATTGAAGATAAAAGCCAAAGAATTGGAAGACCAAGACAACTATATGTAGGGAACCCTGGTAGAGATTATCAAGATATTAGCAGTAGATAACTTAATCTTTTAAATATTCCAAAATTTTACTTGCAGCTTTTTCTGAGGGATTTTTTTTATCGCCAATTATAACTCTTTTAAACTCCTTTAAATCACTAAGCTGTTTTTCAATAATATCTTTATCGAGGAATAAATTTAAAATTGACTTATATATATTCTTCTTGTTGCAATTACTTTGTATTAATTCCTGAACTGAGTTTTTACTTAATACAAGATTAATCAAAGATATGAATGGAACTTTTGCAAGTCGGCTTACTATAGACCATGTCAAGAAATCTAATTTATAGATAACTACCATTGGAATTAAAGACAATCCAAGTTCTAAAGTTACGGTTCCAGATGAAGCACAAGCAACATCAGCTTCTTGAAATAGACAAAATTTTTCACTTTCGTTAGTGATAATTATTGATTCTGGAAATTCATCTTTTATAAAATTATAATTCTTCTCTTCAGTAGGTATAGTTAATACCATATCAGGGATTTTCTTTTTAACGTCTTTGTACGCATCTTTGAATGGCTTAATATGTCGTTTAATTTCAGATTGTCTGCTTCCAGGAAGAAATATAAGAATTGGTTTTTTCTTTAAATTATAAGTTTCCCTAAAACTATTATTATTAGAGGCTTCATTTAACTTTGGAATAACAGGATGCCCTACATAAGTTGTTTCTAATCCATGTTTTATAAAAAAATCTTTCTCAAAAGGAAGTAATGAAAGTAAATGATCAAAGTTTTTTGACATAGACTTGACCCTATTTTGTCTCCAAGCCCATACTGTTGGAGCAACATAACAAATAACAGGTGATTTAAAGGACTTTTTCTTTAATCTTTTTGCTACCCTGTGATTAAAATCAGGACTATCGATTAATATCACCAAATCTGGTTTTTTAATCAATATATCCTCTGTTACCTGATTAATCCTTTTCAATAATTTATTTATTTTCATTAGAACTGGAAGAATTCCCATTACTGTGAGATCGCTCATTGGAAAAATAGAACTAAATTCATGGTTTTCCATGAAATTACCTCCTACACCATCAAATTTTAAATTTGAATTTTTCTTTATAAGCTCAGATATAATCTCCGATCCTATAAAATCACCAGAGGGTTCTCCAGCCACAATGTATATTAATTTATCTTTGATCAATTTTTATAGCTCTAAATTCCATATATAAATAAATTTTTTTGATTTGCGTATTCTATCATTTTGTCCTTATCAACAAGGAAAGCTTTTTTATCCTCAAGAACTATTCCATCCAAACCTAACTCATTTATTAATTTTAATGTATTTAAGCCAACTGTTGGTAAATCTACCCTTTTGTCCTGAATTGGCTTTAGCATTTTAATTAAAAAACCACCTGAAATTTCATGATTTTTTTCTTTTATTGCCTTGTAAAGCATAAAATCAGTACCATTGATATCTTCAGCTATTATTACTTTGCCATTAGAGACTATACATGCTTGGCCAGTATCACTATTACCAATTTCTGAGCAAGTTTTGATAGCTAAATCAATATCATTAATATTAGAACTCTTAATATCAGTATTTGTTAAATTTCCTTTTGTCATGAGAATATCTGCTAAGAAATTATCTGCTCCAACTATTTTTATTTTAACTTTTTTTTCAATATAATTAATAATTGTTTTTATAATTTCTGCATCACCACTTTTTCTAATAATGAATAAAGAGAAAAAAAGTCTTAAACCAAAAAAATCAGGAAAAAGAAAAAAGAAATTTGGAATCTTTGCTCCACCAATAATAACTAATTTTTTACAATTATTTTTTTTAAGCAATCTCATGGCTAAACCAATTTGACCAAACCTCATCCATTGGTGAGGGAATTTTTCAATATTTCTATCTGTTAAGCCTTTAATAGCTATTATAAAAACTTTTTTATTGGACTTAAGTATATTTTCAGCAACTTTTATAGGAAGCACACCCTTTCCTGCGTATATTCCTATTCGTTCAACAGACATTACGATTCTTGAGGTAAACAGTAACTCCTGCTTCCTTTTTGAGTAATAAAACTAATTAGCTCTTCAACCACAGAGGATTTAATATTTTCAGATTTAAGTTTTTCAATTCTATCATTAAATTCATTTTCATCGTTTTCAAATAAAACTGAATAAGCTCTTTTTGCTTTTTTAATCTCTTCATTATTAAAATTTCTTCTTCTTAAACCTGTTAAATTTAAGCCTTCTAAAGTTGCTCTATTTCCTACAGCTAAACCATAAGGTATTAAATCTTTTGTTAACGCAGAAAAACCACCTAAAAAGGAATGAGAACCAATTCTAGTCCATTGATGAACAGCTGATAAACCACCTAAAATTGCCCAATCACCAATTTGAACATGACCAGCTATCATAACATTATTTGCTAGAACACAATTATTTCCAATGTCACAATCATGAGCAACATGTGCTCCAGCCATAAATAAGTTATTTTCACCTACTTTCGTTTCTAAGCCACCTGCTTCAGTACCAATATGCATTGTTACATGCTCACGAATATTGTTATTCCTTCCAATTTTTAAAGATCCATTCTCACCCTTAAATTTTAAATCTTGAGGGTCGCCTCCTAAAACAGTGAAAGGCCATACTTTTGTACCAGAACAAATTGTTGTTTTTCCCTGAACAACTACATTTGATAAAAGCTTTACATTATCTTCAATAACAACTTCCGGTCCAATTACACAAAAAGGTCCAATTTCTGCACTAGGCTGAATATTTGATGATTTATCTATTATTGCAGTAGAGTGAATTAAACTCATTTTAAACCTCGCCCAAATGCACAACCATAGCTGTTATTATTGCTTCTGATACTAAATTTTCTTCTACATATGCTTTCCCATTAAATTGCCAAATATCACCTTTATTTTTTTCTTTTGTTATTTTCATTATTAACTGATCACCAGGAAGAACAGGTTTTCTGAACTTTGCATTATCAACTTTCATTAAATAAACTGATAAATCATTAGTATCACCATCATAACCATGAACCACTAATGCACTGGCAGTTTGGGCCATAGCTTCAATGATTAATACTCCAGGCATTATTGGATGACCAGGGAAATGACCAGGAAAAAAAGGTTCATTAATAGTCACATTTTTAATTCCAACACAATATGATGTATCATTAATATCCTCTATTCGATCAACTAATAAAAAAGGGTACCTATGAGGAATAAGATCATGAATTTCTTTTGAATTTATTGATTTTTTATTTTTTGTCATTTTTTTTATCCTTCGATGCCCTTCTTAACATAGAAACTTCCTTTCTCCATGTGTCTATCTCTCTAATAGGAAAGCCAGCCCAAATTTTACCTGGAGGTAACGATTTACTTACACCGGCCTTAGCCGCGATTTGCGACCCTTTCCCAATTATTATATGGCCAACAGCTCCTGATTTTGCTCCCATTACGACAAAATCCTCTAAAGTGGTAGAACCTGCAAGACCAACCATACCAGCAATAATACAATTTTCACCGATCACACAATTATGAGCAATGTGAACTAAATTATCGATTTTCGTTCCATTTTTAATGATAGTATCTTGAAGACTCCCCCTATCAATAGAGCAATTTGATCCGATCTCAATATTATTTTCAATGATAACTCTTCCAACCTGAGGAATTTTTTCATGCTTTTCTGGCGACATTGAAAAGCCAAAACCATCTTGACCAATAGAAGTCCCCTGATGAATTATATTATTATCGCCAATAATTGAATGAGTTATATTAACATTAGAGCCGATATAACAATCAGAACCTATTTTAACACCAATACCAATTACACTATTAGAAGAAATAGTAGTTTTATCACCTATAATAACGTTTTTACCAATAACGGCACCTTTTTCAATAATGACGTCTTTACCTAGTTTAATACTCTCATCAAAACTATCTTGTGAATTAACTCCTGTAGTTGATTTAGGTAATACCTCAAAAGGATAAAATTTTTGTGATATTTTTGTAAAATCCATATAGGGATTTTCTGAATAAATTAAATATAAATTTTTAGGAGCATAATCACTATGTTCTTTTTTTAAAATACAAACACTTGCTTTGGTAATTAGAAGATCATCCTTATATTTCAAATCTTGAAAAAAAGTAATATTACCTTCTTTTGCATTACTTAAAGTGGCTATATCAGCAACGAGATAATCGTTGCTGACTCCATTATTTGATAATTCTGTTCCTAAAAATTTATTAATATCTTCTAGGGTAAAAGGTCCTGAATTTTTAAAAAATCTAGGGTCACTCATATAAACAATCCCTATTCGTCAGAAATAGTTACCTTTATATCAGGAAGCCTTTTATTTAATCTTTTTACAACTTCGGCAGAAATATCTAGCTTTGGATCGCCAAATAAAATTGCCTGTCTGTCTAAAAGAATTTTAGCTCCTTTTTCATTAACAATTTCTGTTAAAATAGGACTCATTACAGAGTCTATTGATGCAGACGCTCTTTGAATAGCCTCTTGAATTTTTTGAACTTTTGTTTGAAGCTCCTGCTGTTTACTTTCTGCCTCAGTTTGAAGAGCGGTAACTCTTTCCTGAAATACCTCTGGAGCTAATAAGGTTTTATCCTCTTCTAATTTTTTTCCCTTCGCCTGAAGATCTTTTGATACTTCATCTCTAAGATCTATTACTTCTTTATTGAGAGCCTCACTCTGCTTTCTTAAAGACACTCCTGATTTAGACTGTGAAACAACGTATTGTAAGTTTACAATTAATACATCTTCTGCTGCATTAACAGGTCCTGACAATCCCATAACAAAAGCTATAGCAGCTATAATAAATGACTTTTTCATATTTTCCTCCAAATATATGATGTATTTAAAAAAAATTCTTTTAAATAGATTATATAAAAAACCTATACACTAATTGAACATAAATTACATCAAGACTCTAATAGTATTTTTATACCTTAAAATCTAGTACCCCCGCTAAATCTAAAGAATTTAGCATCATCATAATCTTCACTTGCTACATCTCGTCCTATATCAAACCTAATAGGACCAAAAGGTGAATTCCAATTTAGTGTAATACCAACTGTAGCTCTGAATGTTGCATCGTCAACAAAGCGAGTACATAAAGTTCCATATTTCTCATTAAGTCCAACGCTGTCGATAGCACAAGCATCATTAAGGCTGCTATAATCTGAATTGATTACAGCAATAGGATCATAAAATGGATCATTTATATCCGAAAGAATTTGTTGAGCCTGCTGGTTATTTAGAACTCTGTCAGTATCATCATTCTTACCAATAATACCAAAATCACTAAAAATAGCTGTTTTTAATCCAAACTCATCTGGAAGACCTATTGGTACTGTTAGCTCGATTGTGCCAATAGCAAAAAATTCTGCACCACGCGGTCTATCTGTAATTAATTCTTTTGGACCAACACCTGCTCTATCAAAACCTCTAAATGTTGTTCCACCTTTAAAGAAACGATCGTTAATTCTTAATTTTTTACTAGAGTAATTATAAACATAACCAGCATTAGCACCTACATTTAATACCCAATTTTGAGCAATTTCATAATAATACTTTCCACCAGTTGTAGATCTTATGTATTCAGAGTCGCCTAATAAACCAGCAAGATCTTGACCAAATGAAAAAGTCCAGCCTGAGGTAGTATCTATATAGTCATCACGAGTATCGATTACATAGCTATAACCGATTTCTGATTTATCAGCATTATAGTCATCAGCAAGATTGTAACCACTGTCAAATAAATAACTTGAGACTTCCTCTTGAAAATAGCGATAGAAAACGGACAAATTTGAAAAATCAGACATTGGCCAAACAGCTCTTAAAGATGCTCCAGACTGCATTGATCTATAAGAGGAATATCTTCTGTAATCATTATCAATATGAAAAATATCAAAGCCTGCAGACATCCTTCTTCCAAGAAAATAAGGTTGTGTGAAACCTATTTCAAATTGCTTTCTTCTTTCAGAGTTAGCAATATTAAATTTAATAGACTGACCTCTTCCTAATAAATTCCTCTCAGATATACCAATTTCTAGTAATAAGCTCTCAGCTGATGAAAAACCTGCACCAACAGATAACTCACCTGTAGGTTGTTCTTCAACATCAAAATCTACAATCATCCTATCTTGAGTTGACCCTGGTCTCACGCTTACTTCAACCTCTTTAAAATAACCAAGTGATTTAATTTTTGTCTCTGATCTATCAATTAAAACTTTATTATATGCATCACCCTCAAGAACCCTTAACTCTCGCCTAATAACTTCATCCCGTGTACGAGTATTTTGATTAATATTTACAGTTTCAATGTAAACCCTTGGACCTTCTTCAATAATATAAACTATATCTATGATAGCTTCTTCCTTGTTTCTTTTCACTCTTGGTCTAACATCTGCAGATGCATAGCCATCCTCTCCAACAGCAAATGTTATATTATCAATGGAAGAATCTATGTCCGTTGCTTTATATTTATTACCTTTTCTATGATCAATTAACGGTAATAATGTATCAGTATCCATATTTGGCAAACTACTTCTAATTGTTGCCTCACCAAATTTATACTCAATTCCTTCATCTAAAACATATGTAATGATGAAATTTGATCCATCTTTAGTTAGCTCAGCTACAGCCGATATTACTTGAAAATCTGCATAACCTTCATCTAGGTAAAATTTTCTTAGCTGCTCTCTATCATAAGCAAGCTTATCAGGGTCATAAGAGTCTTCGGATGAAAAAAATTTCCACCATTTTGATTCTTGCGTAACTAATTTTCCTTTTAATTTTCTGTCTTTGAATTTCTTATTACCTAAAAAATTTATAGATGAAACTCCAGTTGTTGGCCCTTCACTTATTTCAAATATCAAATCAACTCTATTTTGTGGCTGACGAATAACTTTAGGCTCTATCTTTGCAGAAAATCTTCCAGATCTTCTATACAACTCTACAAGTCTCTGTACATCCGCTTGAACTTTTGATCTTGTATATACAGACCTGGGTCTAAGCTCAACCTCCTCTTCAAATTTATCAGTTTTAAGAGCTTTATTCCCTTCAAAATCAACCCTATTAATAATTGGATTTTCAACAACAAAAACTATAAGGCCTGAGTTTTCGTATCTAATGGCAACATCTGCAAATAGACCAGTATTGAACAAAATTTTAAGAGATTGATCAACAACCTCTTCATTATATAAATCACCAGGTTTAATAGTCATATATGAACGAATTGTATCAGGTTCTATTCTTTGAGATCCCCTAACCTCGACGAATAAAATTCTTTCTATACTTTGGACTACTTGAGTTTCTTCTAATGCTTGAGTTTCTTCTTGAGCAGAAACATTGTAAAAACACGAAAAAAATAAGAAAGATATTAGAAATAATAATTTATTGTTTTTCATATTTTTTCCAAGAAAATAATCTCAAATCTATAAACGACTTATATCAAGAATAGTTACAAAAACCATAAGGGCAATTAACAGGCTTACACCAATTTGCATGCCATATTCCTGAATTTTAGGATTAATGGGTTTTCCAAAAATAATTTCATACGTGTAAAATAATAAATGACCACCATCTAAAACTGGAATAGGTAGCAAATTTATAACACCAAGATTCACAGAAATAGCAGCAATTAATCCCAACAAAGGAATAATACCATATTCAGCTACTTGACCTGAAACCTGTATAATCTTGATAGGTCCACCCATTTGATCAACCGACTCCCTACCTATAATTAGCTGACCAAGGTAACCTAATATTTTTGATGTTAATGAAAAGGTTTCTTGAACCCCCCTTAAAAGACCAGAAAAAATATTATAGTTTTTAGTCTGATAGAATGAAGGGTCTTGTTCAGCCATAATACCAATTCTTCCAACCTTATACTCGCTTCCAAATCGGTCTTTTTGAATTATAATTTTTGGTTTAACACTCAATAACACATTAGAGCCATTTCTTAAAACTATCACTTCAAGTATATCCTGAGGATTTTCAATAATGTAATTTCTTATATCATTGAAAGAGTTAATTTCATTGCCATTAATGTTCGTTATTAAATCACCTTTTTTAATTCCAGACTCACTTGCAGCAGAATTTTCCATAACCTCACCAACAAGAGGTTCGACGACTGTTTCACCCTTATAAATAAAAATCATAGCAAAAATAAAAATGGCTAAAATAAAATTAAAAACTGGCCCAGCTGCAGTTGTTGCTACTTTTTGCCATACGGATTTAGAATGAAAATTATCACTATGCTCTACTGATATGTTTTTATCCCTTTTTCCTGATAAGTCTTCATCCCCCTTAAACTTTACATATCCGCCAATAGGAAATAGTGCCACTCTCCATAAGGTTCCAGATTTATCATATCTTCCCCATATTTGTTTACCCATACCAATAGAGAAGGTCTCAACTCCAATACCGCACCACTTACCAACCAGATAGTGCCCCATCTCATGAACAAAAACTACAACAGTTATCAAAATTGCAAATGCAAAAATATACTGAAAAATATAAGGAATATAATTTATTAAATTTATCAATAATTCCATTTTAAAATCCCAATTCAATACTTTCTAATGCTTTTCTTCTTGCTTCATTATCAGCAGAAAATATCCCATCTAAGTCTGATATTGTTTCTAATGATTTATTATCACAATGTCCAATATCCTCTATAACTTTATCAACAATTTTTACAATATCTAAGAATTTAATCTGATTATTTAAAAAAGCATCTACAGCAATTTCATTTGCTGCATTTAAAGATATTGGAAAAATACCCCCTTTTTTTAGGGCTAAGCGAGACAATGATAAAGATCTATATTTTGTTTCATCAGCTAGTTCTACACTAAGATTATTTAAGTCAGTTATTGAAATTGGATCAATTTCATTTTTCCTTACTTCAGGCCAAGATAAAGCGTGGTCAATAGGATTTAACATGCTTGGCTTCCCAAAATGCCCAAAAAGGGATCCATTTTTCATTAAAACAAGTCCATGTATTATCGACTGTCGATGAATTATTACTTCAATACGATCAGAAGGTGTTTCAAAAAGATGATGAGCTTCAATAATCTCTAAACCTTTATTCATTAGAGTAGCTGAATCAACAGATATTTTTTTACCCATTTTCCATATTGGATGATTGATTGCTTGTTGAGGTGTGATACTTTTCAAATCCTCTTTTGAAAAATTAAAAAAAGGTCCACCAGATGCAGTTAGAAATATCTTACTGACATCATTTATAGATTTACCATCTAGAATTTGATAAATTGCATTATGTTCACTATCAACAGGAATAATATTACAATTATTTTGCTTAGATAATTTCTTGATTAGCGAACCAGCCGATACTATACACTCTTTATTGGCCAAAGCTATAACTGAGGAACTCTTTATAGACTCAATTAAAGGTTTTAAGCCTGCCAGCCCTACAATCGAAGCGATAGCAATATCAGATTTATAGCTAGCAGCCTCACAAATACCTTCGGAACCAGCACAACATTTAATATTACTCGGAATACTTTCTTTTAATTCTTTAAGTTTTTTTTCATTGGCCACGGCAACAATTTTTGGATTAAATTCATTTGCCAATAATGAAATATTTTTAATATCGCTATTACAAGTAATTGCAATAATCTCAAATTCATCCTTCCTTTTTCTTAATAACTCAATCGTACTATTTCCTACAGAACCAGTTACTCCAAAAATTGAAATTGATTTTTTCATTACTAACCTAAAATAATTAATGAAGGATTTTCAATAGCATTCATATACACTGTATAAAGAGGCATTAAGAAAAAAATAGGTAAAATACTATCAGCTCTATCTAAAAAACCCCCATGTCCTGGAATAAAAATACCAGAATCTTTAATACTTGCTTTTCTTTTTAAAGAAGAGATAAACAAATCTCCAATAATTGATAGAAATACAATTCCAAAGCCTAAAAAAATATTGTTGGAATTATAGGAATTTGAATAATTTAAAGTTAAAAAAACAAACCAAGATGTTCCTATTATAAATGCCGCAATGAACCCTGATAAAGTTTTATTGGGAGAAATTTTTTTAAATAATCGTGGCCCTCCCAGCAAACTACCAAAAATATATGCTGCTATATCGCTTACAAAAATAGTAGATAGTATTATAATTAATGATAACAAGCCTTGATCTGCCTCTCTAAGCCAATTTATCGTTAGAATTGATAATGAAATATAGATAAAACCGAAAGATGACATTTTATAATTATCAATAGTTAATTTTGAAAAAATTGTTAGAAATAAAAAACTAAGAAAAAAAGTAATTACTGATAAGGAATTTATAGAGTCTAACATTAATATTATTACTAAACCGGTGGATGCTATTAAACCTCTAATAATCCAATAATTTTTTGAAATTAATCTCATCCATTCAAAAATCATAAATAATGAAACTATTATTAAAAAAACTGTAAAATATATTCCACCTTTAGCTAATGAAAAAATTACAGCCGACAAAAGTACTACTGAGGATAATAATCTAATTCTAATATCACTAGGTAGAGTCATTCTTAATATCCTTTTTAATACTTCCAAACCTTCTATATCTATTATTAAAATCGTTGATGGCTATTATTAAATTATCTTTGTTAAAATCAGGCCATAATGTTTCATCAAAAAATATCTCAGTGTAAGCAAGTTGCCATAATAAAAAATTTGAGATTCTTTTTTCAGAACCTGTTCTAATCAATAAATCTGGTTCAGGGATACCAGCGGTGAATAAATTACTATTTACAATTTGTTCATCAATAGCCGATGGATCAATATCCCCAGTCTTAGCTGAAGAGCTGATTTTTTTTATTGCATTCACTAGTTCATCTCTTCCACTGTAATTAAAAGCAATTTGCAAATAAAGACCATTATTATTTTTAGTTAATTCCTCTGATGAATTAATTAAATTAATTATATCTCTTGGAATTCTCTCACGATTTCCTATCACTCTTATTTTAACATTTTTTTTGTGAAGCTCAGTTAGATCAGTTTGAATAAATTTTCTCAATAAATTCATAAGATTTGATGTTTCAGACTTTGGCCTTTTCCAGTTATCAGTTGAAAAACTAAAAACAGTTAGATATGGAATTTTAAAATCTTCAATATAAGTAAGTAAATTTCTTAAAGATTTAACACCTTCTTTATGACCGTTTTGCCTTGGAAGCCCTCTATATTCAGACCATCTGCCGTTACCATCCATAATAATTGCTAGATGAGAGAGTTTATTTTCCCTTTTGGAAGAAAATGTCATTTTTAAACTTGTTTTATTTCTTGTTCTTTATTTAGTAAAGTTTCATCAATTTTTTTAATATGCTCATCGGTTAAATCTTGAACATTTGAAGAGAGAGAAACACTCTCATCTTTTCCAATTTCAGAGTTTTTTTCCATAGATTTAATAGAATCCATTCCATCTCTTCTAATATTTCTAATAGATATTCTAGATTGCTCTGCGTATTTTCCAGCAATCTTAATTAACTCCTGCCTTCTTTCCTCATTTAATTCTGGAACAGGTATCCTTACTAACTGACCATCAGTCTGAGGATTCAACCCAAGGCCAGACTCTTGTATAGACTTTTCAACAGAGACAACAAGACCCTTATCCCAAACCTGAATAGAAATTGTTCTCGGCTCAGGTACAGAAATTGTTCCAACTTGCTCAATTGGCATTTTTGAACCATAAGCGTCGACAGTTATCTGATCAATCATATTAACGGATGCTCTTCCAGTTCGTAATCCAGCTAAATCATGTGAAAAAGCACTTATTGCCCCTTCCATTCTTCTTTTTAAATCTTCTAAGTTTAGTTTTTCTGTCAATTTAATTACCTAAATTCTAATTAATAATAGTTGATGAATTATTATCACCATTTAAGACTTTTAAGAAAGCATCTTTTTCTGTAATGGAAAAAACTATTACCGGGATATCATTATCTCTTGCAAGGGAAATAGCTGAAGCATCCAGAACTTTTAAATTTTTGGTTAACACATCTTGAAATGAAATGGTTTGATATTTTTCAGCATCATCATGCTTATGAGGATCTTTGTCATATACTCCATCAACCTTTGTTCCTTTGAAGAGAGCTTCACAAGCCATTTCACTTGCCCTTAATGCAGCAGCTGTATCAGTTGTAAAATAAGGATTACCTGTTCCAGCAGCAAAAATAACTACCCTGCCTTTCTCCATATGACGGATTGCTCTTCTTCTGGTGTAAGGTTCACATACTGAGGTCATAGTTATTGCTGACTGAACTCTAGTTTGAACACCTATTCTCTCTAAAGAATTTTGCATTGCTAAAGCATTCATTACGGTTGCAAGCATACCCATATAATCCGCGCTTGTTCTATCCATACCTTTAGCAGATCCTGCAAGTCCCCTAAAAATATTACCACCCCCAATAACCAAACATAACTGTATCCCTAAATTACATGCTTGAGAAATTTCTGAAGCTATTCTATCAACTGTCCCTACATCAATACCGTAGGAATCATCACCCATTAATGACTCACCAGATATTTTTAAAAGAATTCGTTTATAATGAGTACTAGGCATCCCAACTCCAAAGCATAACGAAATCTATGATACTAAATGAAAAAATAAAATTCTATTATAAAAACTATTAATTACCTGAAATCATAGAATCAACTTCACTTGCAAAATCTTCTTCATTAGATTTTTCAATTCCTTCACCTAATTCAAATCTTACAAAATTAGTAATTTCAATTGGAGAATCTAAAGAGTTTAAAATTTCTGAAACCTTACTCTCGCCATCGATAACAAAAGTTTGTTCCAGCAAAACACTTTCTTGGTAATATTTATTTAGTCTACCACCAATCATTTTTTCAATAATTTCTTCTGGCTTACCAGAATCTCTGGCCTCTTCTATTAAAATATTTTTTTCTCTTTCAAGGATATCAGATGGAATATCATCAATACTAATTGATATTGGGTTAGTTGCGGCAATATGCATAGCAATTTTTTTACCAATATCGTCAAGCGCATCTTTATCAAGATCAGATTTTAAACTAACTAAAACCCCTATCTTTCCTAAACCATCAGATACTTGGCCATGAATATAAGAAGAGACATTTTCATCAGAAGCATTTAATCTTTTCATTCTTCTAAGGTTAATGTTCTCACCAATTGATGCAATCATTTCAGTAATATAATCTTTAACAGAGATATCTTTTTCACTGATACTTAAAGCATTTAAACCATCAATATCATCCGACAACAAACTTGAATTTCCGATATTTCTTGCAACTTCTTGAAAAGTTTCATTTCTTGCAACAAAGTCTGTTTCTGAATTAACTTCTAAAATTGATGTGTAATCATTTGATGATGTTATAACAATAAGGCCCTCTGATGCAGTTCTTCCGGATTTTTTAGCAGCTTTTGCGAGGCCTTTTGTTCTTAGCCAATCGATAGAGGATTCTATATCACCATTGTTTTCGTTCAATGCGTTTTTACAATCCATCATACCTGCGCCAGTTTTATCTCGCAGCTCCTTAACTAATGATGCAGTAATATTAGTCATTTAAAATCTCCCAACTCAAAGTATATTTTATTTTTCATCTTCTTTAGAAGCTTCTGTTTCAGAAGTTTCGGAAACTTTTTCATCAGCAGTCTCAGACTCAGTTTTAATTTCCTCATCATTGGAAATGTTTTCTGAAACTTCTTCTTTTTTTAATTCTGATGTTTTAATGGCATCGTCGGTCTCGATAGATTTTTCGTCAGAATTTAAAGATAATTCAATATTACCATCTGTGTCATTACTATTAGTCTCTTTAACTTCAGAATCTTTAACTTTTGAAGCTTTCTTTTTCACAACCTTTGGAGGTGTTTCCGTTTGGACTGATGTTTCATTTTGAGACTGAGCTATTCCGTCAAGAGCAGCTTTTGAAATTAAATCACAAAAAAGTGAGATAGCTTTTGTTGAGTCATCATTTCCAGGAATTGGATAAGTTATACCATCAGGATTGCTATTAGAGTCTATTACAGCGGCTATAGGAATATTTAGTTTTGTAGCCTCTTGAATTGCAATTTGCTCTTTTACTGTATCAAGAACGAATATTAAATCCGGAAGACCGCCCATATCTTTAATTCCACCGATTGAGGTGTCTAATTTTTCTTTTTCTCTATTTAATTTAAGCAATTCTTTTTTTGTAAGGCCTGATAAATCATCATTATCAAGAAGGTCCTCAATAGTTCTTAGTCTTTTAATTGTATTAGAAATTGTTTTCCAATTTGTTAAAGTGCCACCATACCACCTATGATTCATATAGTATTGAGCACAATCATTGGCAGCATTGGCAATGATTTCTTGTCCTTGACGTTTTGTTCCAACAAATAAAATTCTACCACCAGACTTAGTAACATCTCTGACGGCTGTCAAAGCTCTATGTAACAATGGAATAGTTTGGGAAAGATCTAGAATATGAATATTGTTTCTAACACCAAAGATGAAAGGTTCCATTTTTGGATTCCATCTGTGTTTTTGATGCCCAAAATGAGCACCTGCTTCCAATAATTCACTCATTGAGTAATCTGGTAATGCCATATTTACCTCCTTATCCGGTTTTACCTCCACGGAAACATCTAAAAAATAGACCGGTTAGCAACTTCCGTGTGTGTGATTAGTTGGATATAGTCATTATAAACTGAAACTGCAACAAGAAATTTACATTTCTTCTATTTTTGAAACCCCTGAAATATCCTTTATTGAACTTAAAACAAGAGAGTCTATGTAAAAATTTTTTCCTAAACTTAACTCTACCTTATGAACTTTATCGTTAACAGATAGAAAACATAAGGAAACCTCAGAGGAGCCATTCCTTTTTAACCTGCTTTTTATATTTCCAATCGCCTCAGGGTCCTCAAGATATATTTTCATTTTTGATAATGACTTGGTTATAAATTCATTTATTGGTGTTATAGAGTTCGTTAAAAGTCTTTGATTATTCTTTTCTCTTTGAACCTCTAAGTCTAAAATTACAGATGTACCAGGTATTATTTTTTCTCTTACTCTTGATAATAAATTTGAAAAAATAGTGATTTCAAATGGGCCATCCTCATCTGTAAGACCAACAAATGCAAATCTCTTTCCATTTTTCGATCTTCTCTCCATGACGTATGAAATAGTTCCTGCTATTTTACATTTAATGTCAGTAATTTCAGTTAATTTTTGATATGAAATAATACCCTGTCTATCAATTAAGCTTTTGTAATCCTCAAGGGGATGGCCTGTTAAATAAAAGCCTATAGCAGAAAACTCTTTTTGAAGTTTTAAATCATTTGACCACATTGGGACAGATGGTAAAGAAATATGATCAAAAGTTTCAAACTCATCACCAAAAAAATTCTCTTGATTATCTGATTTAATTTTTTCAGCAGAAGATGATATATTTGATAAAATATCTACTGAAGAAAAAACCTTATTTCTGTTTGGTTCAATTTCATCAAAAGCTCCAGAGTAAGCTAAATTTTCAAGATTTTTTTTAGTAAGGATATTATGATCTAATCTTTGAGCAAAATCATGCAAGGATTTAAATATTCCATTTTTTTTAACCTCATCATTAATTTTAACCATAGACTGTTGACTAGCATTTTTAATAGCGCCCAAACCATATCTTACTGAATTATCCTGAACATCAAATTGCATTAAGGAGTGATTAACGCTTGGAGGTAAAATTTTAATCCCCATTTTTTTACATTCATTTGAAAATATACTCAATTTATCAGTATTTTCTATATCCATAGTCATAGACGCTGTCATAAAATATTCAGGATAATGAGCTTTTAAATATGCTGTTTGATATGCAATCAATGCATAAGCGGCGGCGTGAGATTTGTTAAAACCATAACCTGCAAATTTTGCTACAAGATCAAAAATATAATTAGCTTTATCTTTTTCTATTTTATTATCAGTAGCACCACTAATAAACCTCTCTTTTTGATCATCCATTTCAGATTTTATTTTTTTACCCATGGCTCTTCTTAAAATATCAGCCTCACCTAAACTATAGTTTGCGAGTATTTGAGCTATTTGCATTACTTGTTCCTGGTAAATAATAACTCCATATGTCTCTTTCAGAATTTCCTCTAGCATAGGATGCATATAGTCAGGTTCTTCATGACCTTGCTTGCAAGCAATGAATCTCGGAATATTTTCCATAGGCCCTGGCCTATACAAAGCCACTAACGCAATAATATCCTCGAAGCAATCAGGTCTCATATTTCTTAAAACATCTCTCATGCCAGAGCTCTCAAGCTGGAATACTCCTATAGCATTTCCAGAACTTAAAAGATCAAAAGTCGCTTTATCATCGAGAGAAATTTCATTTATTTTAATATTTTTACCTGTTTTTTGTTTAATTAATTGAATGGTTTTATCAATTACAGTTAATGTCTTTAACCCTAGGAAATCAAACTTAACTAAACCTGAAGCTTCTGCCCATTTCATTTTAAATTGAGTTACAGGCATTGAAGATCTTGGATCTCTATATAAGGGAATAAAATCTTGTAAACTATTATCGCCAATTACCAAACCTGCGGCGTGTGTAGAACAATTCCTGTATAACCCCTCTAAGCTTAAGCCAATATTAAGCATTTTTTCTACTTCTGGGCTTTGATCACTTTCATCTCTTATCCTAGCATCACCTTTTATCGCCTCACCAAGAGAAGTAGGGTTAGCGGGATTATTAGGAATTAATTTACAGATTCTGTCTACTTGACCATAAGGAAGCCCTAAAACCCTTCCAACATCCCTTAGGACTGCCCTTGATTGAAGGGTTCCAAATGTAATTATTTGAGCAACTTTATCTTCACCATACTTTTCCTGTACATATGAAATAACCTCATCTCGTCTTTCTTGACAAAAATCTATATCAAAATCAGGTAAGGATATTCTCTCTGGATTGAGAAATCTTTCAAAAATTAAATTAAATCTTATAGGATCTAAATCTGTTATTGTTAATGCCCAAGCCACCAAAGATCCAGCCCCAGATCCTCTCCCAGGACCTACAGGGATATTATTTTTTTTTGACCATTTAATAAAGTCAGCAACAATTAAAAAATAACCAGGAAAGCCCATTTCAATAATTATATTTATTTCTGAATTTAGCCTATCCCAATATTTTTTTTCATTATCAACTTTGAATATTTTTAACCTTTCTTTAAGTCCATTTTTTGCTTGTTCCTCAAATTCTATAGCTTCACCATCTAAATCTAATCCACTAAACCTTGGTAACTTTGGTTCAGCTGTTGCAACTTTGTAAGAACATCTTAGGGCAATCTCTAATGTATTTTCAATTGCCTCGGGAATATCTGAAAACAAATCAATCATTTCCTGTGGGGTTTTAAAATAAAAATCTGGAGTTAATCGAAACCTATCTTCAGCATCTACTGTTGTAGATTGATTAATACATAATAAAGCATCATGAGCTTCATACTCCTCTCTTTGATTGAAGTAAGAGGTATTAGTTGCAACAAGAGGAATATCATTTTCATATGCTATTTTTAAAAGATCTTCTTCTACATTATCAAAACCAGTTCTCTGAAGCTCAATATAAAACCTATCTTTAAAAGTATTTTTTATTTTATCTATTATTTTTAAGGCATCTTTTTTTTGGTTATTAACAAGAAGATTATTTATTAGACTATTTTGTCCGCCAGAAAGACAAATCAATCCTTCATTAAGTTCAAGAATTCTAGAAAAATCAATAATTTCTTCACCGTGATCATTAATATAAATTTCTGATGACAACCTAATTAGATTTTTATAACCCTCTCTTCGAGTACAAAGTAAAACTAGAGATCCTCTGTGTTTTTCACTTTTAATATTTAAATTACAACCTATTATAGGTTGAATACCTTTATGAGACATATGTTCACAAAATTCCAAAGCACCAAATAAATTGTTATTATCAACAATAGCAACAGCAGGAATATTATAATCCAAACAATTTTGAGAAATTTTATCCATTGTTACTGCGCCTTGTAATAATGAATAAGGACTTGTTGCCCTCAAAGGTATATATGTGAAAGAATTATTAATTTTTTCTTGTAAATAATTAGACATCTATGAATTTAACTCTTCAATACTTAAAATTCTATCTTGTAAATTTGCTACATCCATATCATGAGTTGCAATTATTAGACTACAATTATGGTTAATGACAAGATTATTGAAAACTTCTATGACCTTCATACTAGAATCATTATCGAGGTTACCTGTTGGTTCGTCAGCTAGAATTATTGTTGGGTCATTGATCAGGGATCTTGCAATTGCAACTCTTTGTTGCTCACCACCAGATAATTGATTTGGAAAACTCTTTAATCTATCTTTAAGACCAACTTCTGATAGAAGAAACTCAGCTTTTTCTATAGATAACTTTTTGCTATTTCCAGACAAAATAAATGGAATAGCAGTATTTTCTGTAGCATTAAAATCATCCAGAAGATTATTAAATTGAAAAATAAATCCTATATCATTAAGTCTGTATTGAGATAAAATCTTATCCGAATTCCAATCTATAAGATTATTGTTTATATAAACTTCGCCATTTGTTGGTATTTCTAAAAGTCCAGCTATATGTAAAAATGACGTTTTTCCAGCTCCGGAGGGCCCTATTAATGCTACCCTTTCTTTTTGATTGATAGAAAAGTTTATATCTCTTAAAACTCTTAATGTATTATTATTAAGAGAAAACTCTCTAGATATATTTTTAAATTCTAAAACCTTATTCATTTCTTAAAGCCTCAACAGGGTCATCTGATATTGCTCTAAAAGAGGGGTATATTGTTGATAAAAGTGTCATTCCAATAGACATTGATCCAATCATTAAGACATCATTAACTTTTAATTCAGATGGCAATTGATTTAAAAATCTTAATTCAGGATTGAAAAAAGTTACATTGAAAATATAAGAAAAAGCCAATCTTATCTCTTCAACATAAGGACTTACTAAAACTCCAATTAAAATACCCCAAAAGGTTGCAAAAAAACCAATTTTTAAACCTGATATAATAAAAATTCTCGAAGCATTATATTTACTCAACCCAATGGCTCTTAAAATTGAAATCTCTCTTGATTTATCCTTGATTAACATAACTAATCCTGAGGCAATATTAATACCGGCAATTACAAGAATTAGGGATAATACCAATAACATAACATTTTTTTCTACCTTTAAGGCTTCTGCTAACGTAGCATTTATTTGACGCCAATCACGAGAATAAACATCTAAATTCTCTAATTTTTTGTCAATTTTTTTCTTAATGATTAGAGAATTATCTGCATTTGTTACCATCAGCTCAATAACGCCATAAACATTACCTAAATTTAAAATTTCTCTTGCATCATCAATATTCAAAAAAACAATATTGCCATCATATTCGGTCATACCTATTTCAAAAATAGCCTTTACATCAAAAGAAGATGATCTAGGAACAGTTCCAAATGGAGAACTTACCCCTCTTGGCGATAAAAGTGTCAAATTTTCTCCTTTAGACAAACCAAGGTTTGAAGCCAACCTTGAACCTATAACAACTTCTCCTCTATTTATATTATCAACGTTTCCAGTGATTACATTTTTATGAATAATTTCAAGAGACTTCAAAGATTGGCTTGATACACCTCTTAAAAGAGCTCCAGAAGATTGACTTTCTCCCATAACTAGAACTTGTGATTCAAGCATTGGGAAAAAAGTTTTAATCTCCCTAACATCTCTTAAACTTTCTATAATTTCGTCTGAATTACTTATACCTTTCTCACTGTATGGATAAATTAAAATATGCCCGTTAATTCCAATTAATTTATCGAATAATTCTGAACGTAAACCATTCATAACCGACATAACAATTATTAGGATTGCAACTCCAGATGATATTCCAATGAAAGACAAAATAGTAATAAGTGAAAAAAAACGCTCTTTATTTTTTGGCTTTAAATAACGTTTAGATATCCACCATTCAAAAAGAAAAAATTTCAAAATTACTCCTCAAATAATTTATTTTTTATTATTTTTAGAACGTTATCATAAGGTATTATTTGATTGTTACCTTCTCTTCTAAATCTTATTTCAACATTACCGTTTTCTAACTCTCTTGGCCCAACAACCAATGTAACTGGAAAACCAATTAGATCAGAGTCAGAGAATTTTTTTCCTGCACTTTCGTCTCTATCATCGACAATAGAGTCAATACCACTTTTTTCAAGGTCGTTATGAATTTCAATGCACTTATCCATACATTTATCATCTTTATTTTTTAAATTAATAATATTAACCAAGAAAGGTGCAACTGATGTCGGCCATATAATACCCTTTTCGTCATTAGATGTTTCTATAATTGCAGCAACCAGCCTTGATACCCCAATTCCATAAGAACCCATGTAAACATTTGACATTTTTCCGTCATTTCCAATAATTGAAGCCTTCATTGGGTCAGAATATTTATCGCCAAAAGAAAAAATATGACCAACCTCAATACCCCTTCCGGTAACCTGATTATCTTTTGAAACAAGGTTATTAAATTTTTTAGCATCATGCTTATCATCAGTAGCAGAATAAAATTTTAAATAATTTTCAACAACATCTATAATTTTATCATTAGAGCTATATATATTTTCATCAATACATATTTCTAACAAATTTTTATCACAAAAGATTTCCGACTCACCAGTATCTGCAACTATAGAAAATTCATGACTTAGGTTTCCGCCAATTGGTCCACTATCTGCAGCAACAGGAATGGCATTAAGCCCCAATCTCTCAAAAGTTCTTAAATAAGCAATGAACATTTTATAGTAAGAAAGTTTTGCCTCTTCTTGATTAAGATCAAAAGAATACGCATCCTTCATAAGAAATTCTCTTCCTCTCATAACTCCAAATCTTGGTCTAACCTCATCACGAAATTTCCACTGAATGTGAAAAAGATTCAATGGTAATGATTTATATGATTTAATATATTTCCTAAAAATCTCTGTAACCTGTTCCTCGTTTGTAGGACCATATATTAACGTTCTGTCATGGCGATCATTAATTCTTAACATTTCATCACCATAACTATCGTATCTTCCTGACTCGCTCCAAAGCTCAGAGGATTGGAGAGTTGGCATCAAAATTTCTATTGCCCCTGCTCTTTCCTGTTCATCTCTAACGATTGTTTCAATTTTCTTAAGTACCTTTAAGCCAATTGGAAGCCATGAGTAAATTCCAGCACTTTCTTGCTTAATCATGCCAGACCTTATCATTAACTGATGTGATGGAATTTTAGCATCTATGGGTTTTTCTTTTTGAGTGGGAATAAAGTAATTTGACCAAAGCATTTATAGGATCTCGAAATAAATTTTTAACACCTTAACCATAAACTTTTTAATCGAGACTAACAACTATATCTGAAAGTTTGTAAATTATTATTTGGGTGTTTCCATTAACTCCACTAAAACACCATTAGAATTTTTTGGATGAACAAAAATAATTAACGTTCCATGGGCACCTATTCTTGGTTCATTTAGAACTTTTGCACCTTTATCTTCCATGTATTTTTTAGCTTCATGGATGTCTTCTACCTCAAAACAAATATGATGCTGACCACCTTTAGGATTTTTTTCTAAAAAATTATTTATTGGGGAATTATCACCAAGAGGTTCAATAAGTTCTATCTGGCTATTAGGTAAATTTACAAAACAATATCTTACACCTTGATCTATCATTTCTCCTGGCTCAGTAATATCTGTAACACCATATAAATTTTTATAAGTATTTACAGCTTCTTCTATAGATGGAACAGCTACACCTACATGATTTAAAGGTCCAATCATTATTCTCTCCTCAAATAAACTAGTGAAAAATTATTTCAACTTTTGGTTTTTTTCCCCAAACTTCTCTAATTTGTCTAATTACAGCATTTTTTATCTTGCTTTCAAGGTTACCTGATTTATTTTTTGAAGAAATTACATTATCTAAAGCTTGATTAACCCAATCAGATAACTTGATTCCCTCTTCATCAAACTCAGGTAAACCAATCATTTTTATTTTTGGTTTACTTTTAATTTTATTATTTTGCAAAACTATACTTATGACAATTAAGCCTGTGAAAGAAATTTTACTCCTTTCATTAGAAGGTGACTCGTAATCATAAATAATTATTTTTCCATCTTTATAAAGCCTTCCACTTTCTACCTGCTGATCAATAGAAACATCTTTACTTGAAATTTTAACAACAGTTCCATTCTCTATTACTAATGATTTTTTTATACCATTATTTTTTGCTAAATTGGCATTTGCAACTAAATGACGAAACTCACCATGCACGGGTATAATAGATTTAGGCTGAATTAAATTATACATTTCAATAAGTTCATCTTGGCAAGGGTGACCGGAAACGTGAACAAATTCATCTTTACCTGTAATAATCTTTATATCTTTTTTAGCAAATTGGTTTTGAAGATTCATTATTCCAGCTTCATTACCAGGAATAATTTTAGATGAAAATATAACTGTATCTCCCTTTTCAGCCACTATATGTTGATGTTCGTCTCTAGCAATTTTCGATAAGGCAGCACGATACTCACCTTGACTTCCAGTGCATAAAATAAGTGTTTTTTCAGCTGGTAAATAACCTGCATTCTCCTCATCAACAAAATCAGGTAAACCCCCAAGTAATCCAACTGATTTTGCAGCATTTACAATTCTATGCATACCTCTTCCTGATAAGACGACATGCCTGTCGTGTTTAGCAGCTACTTCAGCAACAGAGCATAGTCTTGCAACATTTGATGCAAATGTGCTTAAAAATATCCTTCCTTCAATTTTACCAATTATTTCTTCCAGAGAATTCTTAACACTAAGCTCAGATCCTGAAATTCCTGGCGTCATTGCATTTGTAGAGTCACACACAAGAGCATCTATTTCTATATTTTCAAAATCTAATAATTTTTCTTTATTAAACCCATCTCCAACAATAGGATCTTTGTCAATTTTCCAGTCACCAGTGTGAAAAATATTTGCAGAAGGAGATTTAATAAGTAATGCATTCATTTCAGGTATAGAGTGAGTAAGGCCAATTGCCTTAACTTGAAAATTACCAATATTAATTATTTCACCATCATTATGGATTATAATTTTATTCGTGTAATCAATATTATATTCATCAAACTTCTCCATCAAAAGAGCTGCAGTAAATTCAGTGGTATATATAGGGCATTTAAAATATGGCCATATAAATGGCATTGCGCCAATATGATCTTCATGTGCATGGGTTAAAATAATCCCCATTAACTTTTCTTTTTGAGAGGCAATAAATGTTGGATCAGGCATTTGCAAATCAATTCCTGGAAGACCTGCCTGAGAGAAAGTAACTCCGCAATCTACCATAAACCAGTCGATATCCTTACCTTCACCATAACCATAAAGGTTGAGGTTCATACCAATTTCACCTGTACCGCCAAGGGGAAGAAAATATGTATTTTTCATTTATAAACCTTCAAATATCTCTGCTGCATAAAATATTTTTTCATTATTTTTAGTTTCTAAAATAAGTCCCCCTTCATTATCAATTGAAGAAAAAATCCCTTTTTCTTTTTTGCCATTTGGTAACGTTACAGATATTTCTTTTTTTAATAAAAATGCCTTTTCAGTCCATTGTTCTAAAATAGCTCCATAATTCAATCCATTGTTCCAAAAATTAATTTTGTTAATAAAATTCCTATCCAGCTCAAATAAAAATTCATCAGGATTAATCTTTATATTTGTTTCTTCGAAAATATTACATGATGGAAAAGTGGTTTCTGAAGGAGATTTTATTAAATTTACCCCTATACCTATTGCTATTATGTGTTTATTCTCTTTTTTAGAGGAAATATTTTCAATTAATACCCCGCCACATTTTGATTTATTTAATATCAAGTCATTTGGCCATTTAAGTTGAACGATTTTTCCATTATTTTTAGATATAAATATTTGAATAGTGTCATAGATTGCAAGAGCACTTACAAAAGCAAGCTGTGGTAAAAATTTTCTTTCTAAATTAATATCAATGACATAGGTTCCCATAAAATTTCCAACTAGTGAGTCCCAATATCTATTTTTTCTTCCTTTACCAGCAGTTTGCTTTTCGGCAACTATCCAGTATGGAAAAGAATTTTTTTTATCTAGTAACCTAACTGCCTCGTTATTGGTACTATCAATTTCTTTATATTTTATAACATTAGAATTTAATTTATAATTATTCATTAATTACCCAAAGCGATTGCTGCATTTTTAGTTAATTCAGTAATTGGAGCAATTGTTATAATAAATATAAAAAATACTATAAAAAAAATGCATACTATATTTGTAAAACTTAAACTTTTTGAAAGTGATTTTGTAATAATAGTTTTTGGCTCATCAAAGTACATTAACTTTACAATCCTAATATAGTAAAAAGCACCCACTACACTAAGCAATAAGCCAAATATTGATAAAAATATTAACCCACTCTCAATAGCAGATCTAAATATAAAATATTTAGCAAAGAAGCCTCCTAGTGGCGGTATTCCTGCATAAGAAAACATAAACATTGCCATTGTAAAAGCAGTAAATGGGAATTTTTTAGAGATTCCTGATAAATCATTAATTTCGTTTATGGATTCACCTTCGCTTATTTCAAGGCTTATAATGCAAGAAAAAACACCTAACGTAGTTGCTAAATAAATAAGCATATAAATTAATAAAGATTGAACTCCATCTGAGTTTGTAAAAGATAAAAGACCAATTAAGGCAAAGCCCATATGAGCAATAGAGCTATATGCTAGTAATCTTTTAATATTAGTTTGTCTAATTGCTGAAAAAGTACCCAAGGCAATAGAGGCCATAGATACAAAAAATACTATCTGAAACCAGGATTCTTGCATTCCTGATAATGGGCCATAAAGAATATTTATTAACATGCATAGCGCTGTAAGTTTTGGAGCTGTAGCAAAAAATGCAGTCACAGGTGTTGCAGATCCTTGATAAACATCTGGAGTCCACATATGAAAGGGAACAGCAGAAATTTTAAAAATCAGTCCAGAAAGAATAAAAACTAAACCAATTATTAGAGCTGTATTTGTCTCTAAAGCCTGAATATTATTGTAAATCTCATCAAACTCAATTGATCCAGAAAATCCATAAACTAAAGATGATCCAAACAAAAATAAAGATGAAGACAAAGCACCTAAAACAAAATATTTTACTCCAGCCTCACTTGACTCAGCATTATCCCTTTTAAATGAAGCTAAAACATAAAGTGGTAAACTTTGGAGTTCTATGGCCAAATAAAGGGTAATTAGATCATTAGCTGAGACCATAAGAGACATACCAAGAACTGAAAAGAGTATCAAAATTGGGTATTCAAAAGCTTTATCATCATATTTTATCAACCATCTTGCAGATAATATAATTGCAAAAGAAGATGAAAAATAAATCATAGCCTTAACTAACCTTGTAAATCCATTCTGAGTAATGGAATTATTAAAAATATCTACCGAATTCCATGGAATTAATATCTCAAGAAAAGATAGGAAAATTAAAATTATAAAAGAAAAATAAATAACAATTTTGGCACTATTTTTCTTTTTAAAAGCTCCAAGCATTAATAAAATTAATGCTGTTAAGATAAGAATAATTTCGGAACTCAAAAAGATTATATTTTCAAATATTAAATTCACTTTTTTAGCTCCAAGGATAGTTGATGATTAAGGGTAAGGTTTAAAATATCCACCAAATTTTCTGAGGATGAGGAAATTAAATTAATAATTGGAGATGGGTAAAGCCCAAAAAATATAACTAAAAAAGCCAATGGAATTAAAATTAATTTTTCTCTATTATTTAAGTCCTTTAAGATTTCGATTGCTTCATTAGTTATTTGACCAAAAATCATGTTTTTATATAAAAATAAACCATAAACTGCTGACAATATAACTCCCGAGGCCGCTAATACTGCAGCTATCACAGAAACTTTAAAAGTAGCGATTATTGTTAAAAATTCACCTATAAACCCACTGGTTCCTGGTAATGCAATATTTGCCATTGTAAATAACATAAAAAAAACAGCAAAATGGGGCATATGCGATACCAAACCACCATAATCACTAATTAGTCTTGTATGCAATCTTTCATAAACAATGCCAATGCACATAAATAGAGCAGCAGAAATGAGCCCATGAGAAAACATCTGAAAAACCGCTCCTTGTATTCCTTGAGAATTAAAGGTGAAAATACCTAAAGTAACAAAACCCATATGAGCTACCGAAGAATAAGCAATTAATTTTTTCATATCCGTTTGAACAAATGCAACAAGGGATGTGTAAATAATTGCAACAATACTTAAAATAAAAATTAAAGGAGCAAAAAATAAACTTGCATCAGGAAAAAATGGTAAAGAAAACCTTAAAAAACCATAGCCACCCATTTTTAGTAAAATTGCCGCTAAAATAACAGAGCCTGCAGTGGGTGCCTCGACATGGGCATCAGGAAGCCAAGTATGGACAGGCCACATAGGCAATTTGACCGCAAAAGATGAGAAGAACGCAAGCCATAAAATATTTTGAGTGGAGATATTTATATTTAATCTTTCACTGATCAACAAAATCTCTGTACTACCAGTATTAATGTACAAGTAAATTATTGCTGCAAGCATTAGAATTGACCCTAACAGTGTGTATAAAAAGAATTTAAATGCTGAATATACTTTTCTTTGACCGCCCCAAACTCCAATGATTATAAACATTGGAATTAAAACACTCTCAAAAAATAAATAAAAAAGTATTATATCCAATGATGAAAATGTTCCTATTATTAGTGTCTCAAGAACAAGAAATGCTATCATATAGCTTTGCACCCTATCTTTAATTGAGTCCCAACTTATAAGTATGCAAAAGGGCATTAAGAAAGTTGTTAAAATAATAAAAACTAAAGAAAATCCATCTACTCCAAGTTGATAAGTCATCAAACCATCAGCTATTACAATTCTTTCAACGAACTGAAAAGATGGATCTGAAGTATCAAAACCAATTAAAAGAAGAAGAGAAACTAAAAAAGTTATTAAAGATGTCCATAGGGCAACTGATTTAGAATTACGTTCAGAGGATGTATTATTATTTTGAGGGATAAGTAAAATAAACAAAGCCCCAACCAATGGAAGAAAAGTTATTATCGATAATAAATTCCAATTTTCCATTATTTAAACTCTTGCAAAAAAATAAGTAATAAAAAGCATCAAGCCTATCAGCATTGCAAACGCATAATGATAAATATATCCGGTTTGTATCCGTGATACTTGTTTAGCAATATCCATTACTCTTGAGGAAATTCCATCAGGACCAAATCCATCAATAACTCTTTTATCACCAAAATTAGATAAAAAATTACCAATTCTTGAAATATTTCTGACGAAAATTAATTCATAAAGTTCATCGAAGTACCATTTATTTAATAAGAATTTATAAAGTGGATTAAATTTGTTTGATAAAAATTTTGGAATGCTTGGATAGATAAGATAAAAAATAATGGCAGTTATTAAGCCCAAAACCATCATTACAAGGGGAGAGTACTTAACCCATTTTGGAACATAATGAATTGACTCAATAACATGGTTACTTTCAGATAGGTAAATAGCAGTTTGCCATAAAAATTGATAATCATGAGACATGAAATAATCCACGAAGTAAATTCCTGAAAAAATTGTTAGTATTGAAAGAACTATTAAAGGAAATAACATAACTTTAGGACTTTCATGAATTTTTGAAAAAATTTCTGTGGAAATATTACTCTTGCCATTAAATGTTAAAAATATAAGTCGCCAAGAATAAAAACTAGTTAGGAGAGCTGAAAATACTAACAAATAGAAAGCATAAAAATGACCTTCAGTTTGAGAAACAAATGCTGCTTCAATAATTCCATCTTTAGAATAGTAACCAGATAATAAAGGAGCCCCCGTTAGTCCAAGTGTACCAATAAGCATTACTATCCATGTAAAAGGTATGAGCTTATATAGACCTCCCATTTTTCTTATATCTTGCTCATCAGATACAGCATGAATAACTGACCCAGACCCAAGAAACAAAAGTGCTTTAAAAAATGCATGAGTAAATAAATGAAAAATTGCAATTTGATAAGCCCCTGATCCTAAAGCAACAAACATATAACCAAGCTGAGAACATGTTGAGTAAGCTACTATTCTTTTGATATCGTTTTGAACTAGGGCAACTGTTGCAGCAAAAAATGCAGTTGATGCACCAATATAAGTAATAAAAGATAGAATTGATGGAGACATTTCGAACAATGGTGAGCATCTAGCAACTAAAAAGATGCCTGCTGTAACCATTGTTGCAGCATGAATTAATGCTGAAACTGGAGTAGGTCCTTCCATAGCATCAGGGAGCCAAGTATGAAGAAATAGTTGAGCTGATTTGCCCATTGCACCCATAAATAAGAAAAAACATGCTGTATTCAAAACATTAAAATCCATGTTAAAAATTGAAAAAGTATTTGATGATAATTGTTCATTCATTGAAAAAATTGTATCAAAATCAAGAGAGCTGGTATAAAAAAATAAAATTGCTAGCCCTATCAGAAAACCAAAATCCCCCACCCTATTAACTACAAAAGCTTTCATTGCAGCTGAATTTGCTGAGTCTTTTTTATGCCAAAAGCCAATCAATAAATAAGAAGCTAATCCAACACCCTCCCATCCAAAAAATAATTGAAGGAAATTGTTTGATGTAACAAGAATAAGCATTGCAAAAGTAAAGAAAGATAGGTAGGCAAAAAATCTAGTTTGGTGAGGATCGTGACTCATATAACCAATTGAATAAATATGAACAAGAGAGGAAACAGATGTAACCACAACTAGCATAACAGAGGTCAATAAATCCAATCTAAGAGACCATTCGGTTATTAAGTCACCTGAGCTCAACCATTCAAATAGAGGAACAACTATATAATAGCTTCCAGAAAGAGTTAATTTCAAAAAATACAGGGATAAGAAAAAAGGAATAATTATCATCAAACATGACAATGAGTGACTAAGCATAAGATTTAATTTTTTTCCAAAGAAGCCAACCACTAAAGAACCAAGCAATGGTAAAAATACTATTAAAAATAATGCCATTATCCACTCATCTTATTAATTTGATCGACTTCTATATTTCCGACATTTCTAAAATATACAACTAAAATGGCTAGACCTATTGCGGCCTCTCCTGCTGCAACAGTTAGAATAAAAAGTGAAAAAATTTGACCGACGGAATCGTTAAGAAAAGCTGAAAAAGCAACCAAATTTATACTTATGCTTAACAAAATAAGCTCTAATGACATTAAGATTATTATGACATTCTTTCGATTCAAAAAAACACCTACAACACCAATTGTAAAAAGCATTGAGGATAAAATTAAATAATGTCCTAATTCAATTATCATTTTTACCCCTATCATTTAATTTAATATCTACAAGCTCGATGCTCGCTTTAGAGTCTCTATTAATTTGATTGCTAATATTTTGTCTTCTAACATAATCTCTGTGACGAAGGGTGAGAACTATGGCTCCAATCATTGCTACTAGCAAAATAAAACCAGCAAGTTGAAATTGAAGAAAGTAGTCTGTGTATATTAAGTTCCCAAGTATTTCGGTATTAGATAAATTACTTATTTGTGATTTTCCAATGATTTTAAATTCATTAGAAAAAATTTCTGGGGTATAAATCATTAAGCTAATTTCTAAAAATAGAATGGCTCCAATAAAAAGACCAAGAGGAAGGAATTTTTTAGTCTCTTTTTTAATATTTTCTATATTAAAGTCTAACATCATAATGACAAATAGAAATAAAACAGCAACCGCTCCTACATAAACAATAACAAGTATTAGGGCTAAAAACTCAGCACCCGCCAAAAGAAAAATACCAGCGGCATTAACAAAAGAAAAAATTAAAAAAAGAACTGAATTAATTGGATCTTTCGAAAATATAACCATCAAAGCAGAAAGGATTATTGTTGCTGAGAAAATATAAAAAAGAATTGCTGGAAACATAATTTAAAAAACGCCTATCGGAAAGGTGAGTCCCTCTCAATATTTTTTACCAAAGAAACTTCCCATCTATCACCATTATCCATAAGTTTTTCTTTGCTATACAAAAGTTCTTCTTTCGTTTCGGTAGCAAACTCAAAGTTTGGTCCCTCAACAATAGCATCAACGGGACAAGCTTCTTGACATAGACCACAATAAATACACTTCACCATATCAATATCGTATCTAATTGTTTTCCTTACACCGTCGTTATCTCTTGGGCCTGCATCTATAGTAATAGCTTGCGCAGGACAAACTGCTTCACATAATTTACAAGCTATACAACGCTCCTCACCATTAGGGTATCTCCTCAAAGCATGTTCACCCCTAAATCTTGAAGATAATTTACCTTTTTCAAAAGGATAATTAATAGTAGCCTTTCTTTTGAATATGAAATATTTCATACCAACAAAATACGCCTTAATAAAATCCCATTGAAGATATGTTTTTAAAAAATTTATAATAAATTTCATCTTGAATCCTATGGTGCAATATCAAAAATTAATAAAAAACTTGCAGTTAAAACAACCCAAAATAGAGAAATTGGAAGAAAAACTTTCCACCCCAATCTCATAAGTTGATCATATCTATATCTAGGAACAAGGGCTTTTACCATTGAAAATAAATAGAAGACAAATGCAACTTTTAACATAAACCAAACTACTCCTGGTATAAGAGTAAATGGAAAAATATTTAGCGGAGGTAACCAACCTCCGAGAAACAAAATTGTAGTCATAGCGCACATTAAAAATGTTGCTGCAAGCTCACCTAAAAAATAAAGCATAAATAATGTTGATGAATATTCTGTTTGATAACCAGCAACTAGCTCAGCTTCAGCCTCTGGTAAATCAAAAGGTGGTCTATTTGTTTCAGCTAGTGCTGAAACAAAGAAAATTACAAACATAGGGAACAAAGGAAAAACAAACCATAAATTTTTCTGAGCGATAACAATATCAGATAGATTTAATGAACCAACACATAATAGAACAGTAATAATTACAAATCCAATTGATACCTCATAAGAAACCATTTGAGCAGCAGATCTCATGGCGCCCATAAAAGGATATTTTGAATTTGAAGCCCAGCCTCCCATCATTATCCCATAAACTCCTAAAGATGAAACAGCAAAAATATATAAAATTCCAACATTAATATCTGCAACAACCCAATTTTCTGCAAATGGTATTACTGCCCATGATGATAGAGCAACAAAGCAAGTAACAATTGGTCCTAATATAAAAATCATTTTATTAGCTTTTTCAGGAATTATAATTTCTTTAAATAACAATTTTAAAAGATCAGCTGCGGATTGAAGAAGACCAAATGGCCCCACAACATTTGGACCTTTTCTCAACTGAACTGCAGCCCATATTTTTCTGTCAGCATATATTCCAAAATAAGCCATTAGAAGCACTGCAATCATTACTAACAATGATTGAAGGAAAATAATCAGTAAGGGTATTATATAGCTTATAATAAATGACATCTAATCAATCACCTGATCTAATTTTTTGGAAATATTATTTCTTTCACACATCAATTTTGATGAACGAGTTATTGAATTAGATAACCAAAAATTATTTAAAGAATCTGAAAAGATATGCTGTTTTATGTCTTTTACATCTATTTTTTTTGGAAGTTGTTCCCCAGAAAGACATAAATCTAAATCTGCTAAATGAGGATAATGCAGAAATAAACTAGACCTTAATTCTTCAAAGCTTGTAAAATTATTTTCTAAGTCCATTTTTTTTGAAATTAACGAGATAATTTCCCAATCTTCTTTTGCTTCTCCGACAGGAAAAGTAGCTCTTATAGACTCTTGAACTCTGCCTTCGGTGTTAATAAAAAGACCATTTTGTTCATTAAATGAAGGAGAAGGTAAAATTAAGTCAGCAATATTTGCTCCTTTATCACCATGGTGTCCTTGATAGATAATAAAACAATCATTTTTTTCAGATATATCTATTTCGTCAGCGCCCAAAAGAAATAAAGTTGAAATATCTCCTGTTTTATAACTTTTAATAATCTGGTCTAAATTCTTCCCTTTTTCGCCTGGTAAAAAGCCAATTTCCATTGCTCCAGGCCTTGAAGCTGCAGTATGAAGAACATTGAAGCCATTCCAATCATCTTTTAAAAAATTATATTTGTGCGCTAACTCGATACAAAGGTTTAAATAATTTTCTCCTTTATCACCCTTTAAGGCACCTTGGCCAATTATCATTAATGGATTATCCATTTTAGATAAATTTTTACTAAATGGATTTTTACCACTAATTAAGTCATAAATTATTGCTGGGTCGTCACCTAAAAAATTATAATTATAATTCAAATCAACTTTGTTACCCAACAATCCAATAGAGTAATTATTTTCTTTGGATTTTCTTATTATTCTAGAATTAATAAGAGCCGCTTCAATTCTAGGGTTTGTTCCAATTAATAAACAGCCATCAGAGTAATCTATTCCTGATAACTTGGAATTAAACAACCACCTCTCTCTACCTCCACTAATCTTTGAACCATCTTGTCTACATTCAGTATTTGGCGACTTAATTGAGTCCATTAATTTTTTTAATGAATAGATAGACTCTATTGATGCCAAATCACCAATAATTGAAGCAATTTTCTCAGGTTTAGTATTTAAAAGTTTATCTGAAGCAACATCTAAAGCTTTGGTCCAGCTTATTTGTTTGAGTTTACCATCTGTTCTAAGATAAGGTTTATCAATTCTTTGAAGACTTAAGCCATCCCAAAAAAATCTTGTTTTATCAGAAATCCACTCCTCATTTATTTCATCATTATTACGAGGTAAAACCCTCATAACTTTATTACCTTTAGTGTCTATTCTTATATTTGAACCTACAGCATCCATCACATCAATGGATTCTGTTTGTTTTAACTCCCAAGGTCTTGCAGAAAATGCATATGGTTTTGAAGTTAAAGCTCCTACAGGACATAAATCTATTACGTTTCCAGATAGTTCAGATTTAACAGCTATATCAAGATATGTAGTAATTTCCATATCACGACCTCTTCCGATAGCCCCTATTTCATCAGAACCTGAAACTTCAGTAGAAAATCGAACACACCTTGTGCAATGAATGCATCTATTCATTTCTGTTTTAATAAAAGGCCCCATATCTTTATTCTCAACAGATCTCTTATTTTGTTCGTATCTACTTCCTCCTACCCCATAAGCAACTGATTGATCCTGCAAATCGCATTCGCCACCTTGATCACAAATTGGACAATCGAGCGGATGGTTAATTAAAAGAAATTCCATCACCCCTTCTCGAGCTTTTTTTACTCTTTGAGTTTTTGTATGAATTTTTAAACCATCAGAAACCTGCATTGCACACGAAGCCACTGGTTTAGGGCTCATCCCTCTTGAATCCTCAATATCAACCAGACACATTCTGCAATTACCGGCTACAGAGAGTTTTTCATGATAGCAGAATCTTGGTATCTCAACACCGGAAACCTCACAAGCCTGTATAATTGAAAGATTTTCTTCAACTTCAAAATCTTTTCCATCTATAATAATTTTAGGCATTACTGCTCCACTAAAATTTTATTTTTTGTACTAATAAGTCTCTCTTCCATATAACTTCTGAAATGCCTTATTAATCCTTGAACAGGCCAAGCTGCAGCATCTCCTAAAGCACAAATACAATGACCTTCAATTCTTTTTGTTAAGTCTAAAAGAGTATCAATCTCATCAACCCTGGCATTGCCATTTGCCATTTTTTCCATCATTTCCCAAAGCCACGTTGTTCCTTCCCTGCATGGAGTACATTGACCACAACTTTCATGTTTATAAAAATAAGAAATTCTTGAAATTGCCTTAATTAAATCAGTAGATTTATCCATGACTATAACTGCTGCTGTACCAAGACCAGAATTAACTGCTTGAAGCGAGTCAAAATCCATTAAAACAGTGTCACAAATATCTTTAGGTAACATTGGCACTGAGGATCCACCAGGAATTATAGCTAGTAAATTATCCCAGCCACCTCTGACACCGCCTGCATGCTTTTCAATAAGATCTTTTAAGGGTATGCCCATCTCTTCTTCAACATTACAAGGATTATTTACATGGCCTGATATACAGAAAATCTTCGTTCCAGTATTTCTATCTCTACCAAGAGATGAAAACCAATCAGCACCCCTTCTCAAAATAGTTGGAACAACCGCGATACTCTCAACATTATTCACTGTGGTTGGACAACCATATAGACCTGAAGCGGCTGGAAAAGGAGGCTTTAATCTTGGCATTCCCTTTTTTCCTTCCAAACTTTCTAATAATGCAGTTTCCTCTCCACAAATATACGCTCCAGCTCCATGATGAATGTAAATATCAATATCTACTCCAGAACCACATGCATTTTTTCCTACAAGACCGTTTTCGTAAGCCTCATTTAAAGCTGTTTCTAAAGCTATTCTCTCATTATAAAATTCACCTCTTACATATATATAACAAATATTTGCTCCCATTGCTTTACAGGCAATTATGCAACCCTCAAGAAGTTTATGGGGTTCATTTCTTATTATATCTCTATCTTTGCAAGTACCTGGTTCAGACTCATCAGCATTGACAACCAAGTAATGGTTTTTTCCTGTAGGTTCTTTTGGCATAAATGACCATTTTGTAGCAGTAGGGAAACCAGCACCACCCCTTCCCCTTAGGCCAGATTTTGTTAATTCTTCAATAATTTCATTCCTATCTTTTACTAAAATATCTTTTGTATTAGACCAATCACCTCTTTTTTTAGCACTGACTAAATTTGATGACTCAAATCCGTAAAGATTATTGAAAATTCTATCTTCATTTTTAAGCATTTTTATTATCCACATTATAAGGTTCAGAGGAAACTCTTCCAATTTGAGACCCAATTTTAATAGATTTATTATTTTTTAAATTATTTATTAAATCGATCATATTTTCATAATTTAGATCTTCATAATAGTCTTCATTAACTTGAACAGCCGGAGCATTAACACAGGCTCCAAGACACTCGACTTCCAGCCAGCTGATGTTATCAGAGGACACTTCACCCTCTTCTCCTATTAACTCAATACATGCTTTTTTTATTTTATCAGATCCTCTTAACCAACATGGAGTTGTTCCACAAACTTGAACGAAGTGATCACCGGTTGGTTTTAAATTAAACATTGAGTAAAATGTGGCTATCTCTAATACTCTCATTTTCGGCATTTCAAGGAGTTCAGCAACTTTTGAAATCGCTTTCTCGGGAAGCCAGCCTCCTGCTCTTTTTTGAGCTATATAAAGGCTAGGAACAACAGCAGATTGCTTTCTATCTTTAGGGTAGTTTTTTAAAATCTTTTCAATAAGCTCTTT
>Ga0208130_1000041_pt1 | contig 65568 bp, 64 predicted proteins | sample ETNtaG_31_FD_185771 | JGI IMG/M metagenome (GOLD analysis project Ga0208130, IMG submission 185771) | Marine microbial and viral communities from oxygen minimum zone, Eastern Pacific Ocean - ETNP201310SV78 (SPAdes) (version 2) | ecosystem: Environmental > Aquatic > Marine > Oceanic ... | reverse complement strand
TATAAAAAGTTAGAATTTTAGACTTATTTTGTAAGAAACCAAGAAATAAAAATAATTAGTATAAAAAAACTAACTAGAATCAGAAGAGCTAAAGCTATTGATTTATTCATCTATGTATTCACAACAGTAATTAGTTATTTCATGAACTTTTAGCTTGAAAGAACTCTTTCCAGGTACTTCAAATGTATCTCCAGATTTTATTTTTATCCAATCTGAATCAGGTAATAAAACTTCTAATTCCCCAGACATTATCTCCATTATTTCCTTTTGTTCTGTACTGAATTCATACTCCCCTTTTTGCATTACACCTAAGGTTTTTTTTGAACCATCAGAAAAATATATTGAAGTACTTATAACTTTTCCTTCGAAGTAAATATTAGATTCTTTTTCCACAGAAACATTATTAAATTTAGTCATTGAATTCCTTTTAAAAAAACATATACTAAGATTTTATATTCTGAATTTCTAAAAAATAACCCTAGAAACCATGACCTTATCCTAAAAAAGGATCTACTCTCTCAGCTGAGCTAAAGGTGGCAAATTAAGATTTGAAATTATTATTTATTCTTTAGAAATCAATTTCCAGATTTCGGATTTTTTTTCGTCAGTTATAAGAAATATTTCTCCTTTAGAATTTACTTCTACATCTCTTAATCTTCCGATTTTATCCTTAAAAATTATCTCTTGATTTGAAATTTTCCCTTTTTCTAGATCAAGCTTTAGAAGTAATTTATATTTTAAGGATGTAACTAAAATGTCACCATTCCAATTTGAAAATTCATTCCCTTCATAAATAATTAAGTCACTTGGGGCTATAGAAGGAACCCATGATAATAAAGGCATATTAAATTCACTAGAAAAACTTTCTCCGTTTCCTATACTAGTTCCAGAATAATTTTTTCCTCCCCAACCTATTTTATTCCACCCATAATTTCCCCCTGAAGTTACAAATCCAATAAAATCACCACCCTTTGCACCATGATTTGTTATCAATAAATTACCATCATTATCTTTAGTCATGCCTTGAGGATTCCGAACTCCAATCATAAAAATTTCTCTTAAGTTGGTTTGTTCATTAAATGGATTGTCTGGTACTGTACCATCTAGATTTATTCTTATAATACTTCCAGCGTGTGAATCGAGTTCTTGTCCTACTACGCCTTTACCTCTTTCTCCTATAGATGCATATAGGTGATTATCATGAATTACTATTCGTGAACCAAAATGAACACTCTCTTTATAATAAGGTTGGGCTTCAAAAATAATTTCAAAATTATATAAATTTTTATAATCATCTGATAATTTTCCTCTCCCAATAGCAGTTGTGTAATAATTATTTTCATTTTTTTTACTAAATGAAACATATAAAAAATCTTCGTGATTTAATACATCTAATAATCCCCCTTGTCCAACTAGTACTGAAGGAATATTATGTTGAATATTTTTCCAAGTATTGTTTTCAAAATCAACATAAACTAAACGTCCCTTTTTTTCGGTGATTATAGCCTGATTATCATCTATGAATTCAATTGCCCAAGGATTTTCGAACGTAGTATTGAGATCTACTTTTTCAAGAGAGTAATTTTTCTCATCAATAAAACTATAATTTTTATAATCACTTATTATTTCATAATAATTATTATCCTCTTGATTTGAGCAACCAAAAAGGAAAGCAATTAATAAAGATGTAATAAACAAGTATTTCATATAGAAATTATCACTGAATCATTCTAATTATTCAAATAGAAGAAAGAATAATGGTGGATAATTGTAACTCTAACTATTAAATTAAGTGGTACCCCGTATAGGACTCGAACCTATGACCTTATCCTTAAAAGGGATCTGCTCTACCAACTGAGCTAACGGGGCAAATTAAGATTAGCAATTATAATTTTAACATTTTACCAATTAATGCCAAGCTTATGATTGCATACTTTTAAATAATAATTAGCATTATTTATTATGACAGATAAAATAACACTTAGTCCTTCTAATCTGACTTTTCTATGGCATTCTTGTAAAAGATGCTTTTATAATCATCATGTTTATAAGAATAGAAGACCTATGACTATGCCTCTGGTTGGAAAAATGGCTTCTTTATCTGAGGATTGGTTTATTGAAAAAGAAACAAAAGAAATAGATCCAAATTTATCACCTGGAAAAATAATTTCCTCTCAAAAATCTCTAAAAGCCGATATAGTCACTGATGAAGAATTATCTAGAAAATATACTATTTCAGGGAAAATTGATCTTCTGATTGAATTTGAGGATGGCTCTTATGGCATTTTTGATTGTAAAAATACTTCAGGTGATTCAGATAAAAGCTGGATGTATCATACTCAATTAGCAGCTTATAAATATTGTTTTGAAAAAATGGGATTAGGTGAAGTATCTCAGATTGGTTTGATCTATCAGATTATTGAAGGTTTTTATAAGTCTGATGACGGTACGTCAAACTTCACAACTGAACAGAAATTCGTAAGTGTGACCCCCAAAATGGAACAATTCGAAAAGTTATTGTCTTCAGTAATACAATGTTTAGAATCTGAAGTTACACCGAACTCTAGTCCTAACTGCTCATTTTGTAAATTTGCAGAAAATTATAATGAGAATCTTAATTTATACTCTGAAGATTTCTAACAGATTTTTTAAAAATAAGAACATATAAAATAAATACAAGACAGATTACAGGTCCAAGTCCAACTCCAACTCGGATATTTATAAATTCTCCTACTCCTCCAACCCATAATCCCCCTAAAACACCAAGACTTATATGTATTGCTAAAATCCCCATCACTCTCCCTCTAATATTCTCAGGAACTAAACTTTGAATTACAGCGTATGTTGAAAGCATATAAAACCCGTTAGCAAAATGGCCTATAATTGCTAATGGAAAAATTAGTAAGATATTTGTTCCGGGAATTTTTTCTGGAATTATTCCTACTCCTACCATAGAAACAAGAATAATAAAAAAACTAAAAAAGGATGCTGAAAAAAGAATTTTTTTCCCAAGGTTCGTATTTATATTCACTTTCCCTGCAGTTAGTAATCCAGAAAGAGCGCCTAGGCCTGCAGAAGAAAACATGAATCCTAATTCTTTAGGTGTTCCATTAAATAAATCAATAAAAGCAGGAAGTGCTTGAATATATCCGAATATAAAGAAATTAGTAAGATATGTAAGAAGTATCATAATATAGAAAATTTCATTCTTTATTATGAAATTAAATCCTTCAAAAAAGAATTTTAAGTTATTTGAATTTTCTTGATTGCTTTTAGCATCAGGAAGAAAAAATGTAGAACTGCACATAACTAAATAACCTAAAGCTGATAATAGGATTCCTATAAATGAACCATAATATGATATTAAGAATCCTCCTATTGTAGGTACCACAACACTAGATCCTGCCATAGTAGCTCCGTTTAAAGAAACTCCAGACCTAAGATATTTTTCTGGAATTATTTTGGGGAAGTATGAATTTCTTGCAGGAAAATCAATCCCTAATAGTATGCCAAGTGCGATAGAGCAAACATAAACGTGAATCGGTTCTACCTTATTTGTGTAATCAAGAAAACTCAATAATATAAGTATTATAGAAATTGAAAATGACAACAAAGTTAAGATTCTTTTTACATTATATTTGTCAGAAATTACACCTCCTAAAAAATTAAAAAACATTATTGGTATGGCTGTTGAAGCCGCCACAATTCCAAGACTCAAAGCAGAGCCTGTTAGTCGATAGATTAGTAGAGATATTGCTACAATTATCAGCCTGTGTCCAAACATAGCAAATAAAGAGCCAAACCAATAAGTTCTAAAGTCCTTAATTACTAAGGCTGAAAAAGGATTCATATGTGTTTTGCTAAGCTACGTATCCTCGTTTAGAAACAGGTGAAGTCTTCACATCAATTAATACAGTTTTACCAGAAATATTTAATCCTTTTGCAGTTTCAAGCGCTGGAGCTAATTCAGATAATTTATTTACCTCAATACCATGAGCTCCAAACGATCTAGCAAAATCGGCATAATTTCCTGTCATAGTTCCTACCCCAGATTTTTCTCTAGCAGTTGGGAAGTCTGAAGGCCCTCCAACTGGATATGTTGCCATAACTCCATTATTAAAAATAAGTGTTGTTATTCCTATTTTATTTCTAGTGGCAGTTTCAAAATCCATTCCTGACATACCAAAAGCACCATCACCCATAACATTGATACAAAACTTATCAGGATGTGCCATCTTTGCTCCAATGATAAGAGGAAGACCAAATCCTAAATGAGTTGTTTTACCCCATCCAATATAGCTACGCGGAGTAGTCGCTTTTATGAATGCAACCATTTGTTCTCGCGGAGCACCAGCATCATGTGTAATAATACTATTCTCAAGATCTAAAACATTATTCATTTCTTGAACAATTCTATATGGACTTAGAGGCTCTTCGTCACTATTTAGAAAAGGCTCAAATTCTTCAGCAAACTCTTTTTTATATTTTGCAATTTCATTCCTTATGTTTGAGTCATCCATTCTTGATGTTCCATAAAGTTCTTTTAGGTCTTCAATAAGTAAATTTATAGTTTCTTTTGTGTCACCTATTAATGAAATTTCAACGGCTTCGTCTTTATTAATATCATCAGGATTATCAACATTTTGAATGATTCTCTTTCCCGGAGGAATAGATTGAGCATATGGAGTCGCAGTCAAACTAGTTCCGAGTGCTAAAATCGTATCTGCACTATGCAAAAATTCTTTAGCAGCTAATGTAGTTGTTTGGGATCCTGCACCAATAGATAAATCATGTCTTTCATCAAATGCTGATTTTCCTGGCATACTTGTGTAAACAGGAACGGACAGTAGTTCTGCTAGTTCTTTTAATTCATTAGTAGCTTCTGCCATTAGTACTCCTTGACCAGCCCAAATCATTAAGTTTTTGGAGTCATGAATTAAGTTTGCTGCATCTTGAATAGCTTCAACTGATGGTCTATATGTATATCTTTTAGGTGATTGATAAGAATTTATAATTCCTTCTGGGACTTCATTCCCGCACACATCTTTAGTCATTTCTACAACTACTGGGCCTGGCTTTCCGTTTCTCAAGTGATGAAAAGCTCTTCTCATTATTGTAGGAATATCTTCCACCCTTAGAATTGATTCAGCATATTTTGACATAGGTTCGTACATTTTACTTGCCCAGAAATTAGGCTTAGTTTGGATACTACTTATTGGATAACCTGCAGGCATAACTAGAACAGGTATATTGTCAGCGTATGCTTGGCTAAGTGCACCCATAGAATTTTCAGCACCAGCAGCATCTTGCATCACAAATACTCCGAATTTCTTCCTATCATTTGTTCTAGAGTATCCATCAGCAGCCATCAAAGCTCCTCTTTCATGTCTAAAAGCTACTATTCTAATATCTTCTTTAGCAGCAGCTTCAATTAAAGGGTTACTTGGGTAGCAAGCAATCCATTCTACGCCTTCAGCCTTAAGAGTTTTTGCAATTAGCTCGAATCCATTCATTTTTATTACTCCAAAATTAGTTTTTATTTACTATTGTTATTTTTATCACTATCATAAGTTTCCATCAATCATTAATTCGATTAGTCTAGGGCTTTTTGAATTAATCGCTTTTGTGATTTCTGCATTAATTTCATTAGGATCAGTTATTCTTACAGCTTCTAATCCCATAGATTTTGCGATTTCAGTATGATTTAATACCATTGGGAAATCCATATATGGATAATCTCCAGAAGTTTCAATTTCTTCTCTTATTTTTTTTCTGTAGTAGTCTATGTTAACTTTCAAAATTCTATAAGATTGATTGTTTAAGATTATAAATACGCAAGGGATTTTATCGTTTGCTGCTGTCCAATACCCTTGAACAGTCATCATCGCCGAACCATCACCAATAATTCCTACAACTTTTTTTTCTGGAGAAGCACATTGAGCTCCTAATGTTGCTCCAACTCCCCATCCAATTGATCCACCTCTACCTGATACCATTTGATCTGATCGTTCAAATTTTATGTATTCCATTAATGCGCCTCTATGACTTATAGCATCATTCACTATGAGTGCATCTTTTGGGATAGATTTTGATAGTTCAAACATTGCTCTTTCTGGTGACATAAGATCATTATTCCAATTTTTTTCTGCAGATTTTTTTGAAGCTTGTTCATTTTTATTCTTGATTTTTGTTATCTCTTCTACTCTTTTATCTATATTTTCTATTTTTGAATAATCTATGGATTTCAATAGTTGATTTAGAATAACTTTAAGATCACCTAGGCCCGTTATTTTTGTAGGTTGTCTATTCCCTTGTGTATTCGGTTTAGAATCAAGATGTATCAAATCTGTTTTATCTGAAATTAATACATCTCCTTCATAAAACCAGTCTGAAAAAAGATCAGCTCCTGCTGAAATAATTAAGTCCGAATCATTCAATAATGATCTCTGTTGTTCACTTCTAATTGAGTGATATCCAACCATCTGTGGATGATTAGTTGGAAATGGAATATTTGAACCCTCAATAAATACCATCATCCCTAATTTTTCTGCAATTTGTACAGCTTCATCTAATGCATTATCTTCAGCCACTCTATCTCCAACTATAAGTACAGGATAAGAAGATTTTTCGATAGACTTACTAATTTCATTAATAGAATTATCATCTAAACCACCGTAAACAGGGATTGATGAAGAATGGATTTCCATGTCTGCTTCTCCATCTAATGCATTTGAAGAAAATGCAACAAAAACGGGTCCCTTTGGATGAGTATTAGCTTCTGTAAATGCTTTCCTCATAACTGCAGGGACCTGATCAGGAAGAACAACTTGAGTGCTCCATTTTGTAAAAGGTTTTGCTAATTCTACTAAATCTCTATTTCTTAGATTTCTTACATCATATGTTGCTGAAGTTACGACCATTGGAGTACCTGTTGTATATGCGTCATTCATTAGGCTAAATCCATTAACTAGTCCTGAGTCAATGTGAAGACTAAGAAAAGAAGCTTTATTATTAACTCTAGCGTCAGCTTCAGCCATCCCTGTTGCAACACCTTCTTGAAGCGTTAGCAAATATCTTAGTTCTTTATGCCTAACAATTTCTTCCATAATTGGGCCTTCACTTGTACCTGGATTCCCATACACGTTAGTTATTCCTTCAGCTTTAATACATTCCATTAATGCTTTTTTACCTGTCATTTTCATAGTTTTCACCAATTTCGAGATTAAATATTTTTAAATTCCTACTTAGTTTACTTATATCTATTCCATAGTCCATAAATATTGAGTATATATAATGCTATATTCAGTTTAAATAATGAATTTAATAAATTTATAGTAGAAAAATAAATCTATTTTTGGAGGAAATATGAAAATAACAGATATTAAAATAAATCTAATCGATGGTGCCAATACAAAAGATGCGAAGCAATTTGTTGGAGGGAATTCTAAGATTATATTAAGAATTGATACTGATGAAGGAGTATATGGGCTTTCTGAAGGAGGAAGAAACTATAATCTTTACAAAGCTTACCTAGATGAAGTAATAAAGCCTCTTCTAATTGGAATTGATCCAAGAAATCCAAAGATGATTTGGGAAATGCTAACTCATGGAACAGGGGAGGGTTTAGCAACAAAAATTATGCCTCAGGTTGTAGGAACAATAGATGTAGCACTTTGGGATTTAACTGGAAAAGCTGCAGGATTACCAGTCTATCAACTTCTAGGAGGAGCTGCTAGAACAGATATTCCTTTGTATTGGAGTAGAGGAAGTGGTTGGAGGAAAACTCCTGATGAAATGTTAGAAGATGTAAAATTAGGTTACGAAAAAGGTTATAAAGCATTTAAGATAAGAATGGACTGGAGATCTTTTAGACAAGATTCTGACCCTAAAAAAGATTTTAGTTTATTTAAGAAATGTAGGGAATTTCTTCCTGATGACATAGACCTTAGTTTTGATGCAAACTGTGGTTATTCTGTGCCTACAGCCATTGAACAGGGTAAAAGATTTCAAGATCTTGGCATAGCTCATTTTGAAGAACCTCTTCCAGAATATGACTATCAAGGGTTAAGGCAAGTTGTTGATGCTCTTGAATGCTCCGTTTCTACTGGTGAGCAAGAACCAAATCCCTATAGATTTAGAGATTTAATGGACATAGGGAACCCAGATATACTCCAACCAGATATATTAAATATTGGAGGAATAACAGGATTAATGAAAGTTTATGAAATGGCTATGGCTAGAAATAAAATAATCATGCCACATTGCCCTCAAGCAGGATTAAACTTAATTGGTAGTCTTCATGCATATGCAACAGTGACAAATGCAGTTAGGCCTCATGAATTTTCAGAGGAATTTACAGGTCCTGTTGAAAACATTGCTAGGCTTTTCAAGGAACCAATTGTTCCTGAAAATGGCAGAATAGTATTGTCAGATAAGCCTGGTTTAGGTTTAGAATATGATGAAAATGAATTAAATAAAGTAATAAGAATATAGGAGTTTATAATGAAAGATCTAAAAAAAATGATTGCATCTGGGGAACAGGTTATTGGCGGAGCAATAATGTACGGTGCTGGAAAAGAAGACATAGAAAAATTACTTGATTATTATGACTATGATTTTATTTCAGTTGATGGTCAGCATTCTCCAACTAATGAGGATTATTTGTTGAGAATATGTGAAGCGTCTCATGAATTAGGAAAACCAATTCACTACAGAATGGATCATCGAAGAAACGCATATATGATTGGAAATCTGTTAGATCATGGTCCAACAATAATTGAAGTCCCTCAATCAGAAGAACTTCATTTAGTAAGAGAAGCAAGAGATTACTTCTACTATAGGCCTGAAGGTGTAAGAAGTTGGGGAGGACCAGGCAGACCACCAGAGGGTCTTGATGAAGTAAACCAACATACTTATCCTGCTTGGTGGAATAAAACAGGTGTTTTAATGATTCAGGTTGAAACTCTTAACGCTATAAATAACATCCCTGATTTTTCTATGGATGGAGTAGATTGTTTTTCTTGGGGACCTGCAGACTTGAGTATTGATAGAGCTGCTCATCCTGAACATCCTTTTGCAAAGACAGATGATACTGCTATTGAACACGCTGTAAAACTTTCTAAAGAAAATGGTAAACAACTTTGTATAAGATCATATGATAGAACATTGAGAAATAGATATTTCGATATGGGGGCAACAATCTTAATGGAAGTACAATCACTGGATGGGCAACTTGATAAGAATCTTCCATTTGGGTAATGACAAAACCTAAAAAATTTTTTTTTGGATGGTGGATTGTAATAAGTGCTGCTCTACAAAATGGACTTGGGGGCAGCATTCATTGGCAGGGATTTACAGTTTTATTTCTACCTATTTCACAAACATTTGGAATTTCTTCAGCTCAGACTTCATTACTTTTTGCACTTGCTCGCGCTGAAAATGGATTGATGGGTCCATTTACTGGTTGGTTAATGGATAAATTCGGTCCTAGGCCTCTCGCTATTGCTGGTACTGCAATGGCTGGGATAGGATATATTTTGCTTGCTCGTGTAGATAACTATACACAATTCTTACTAGTATATGTCGTAATAATCTCTATTGGTGCCACAACTAGTTTTATGCAAACGGCATTCGTTGCATTGAATAATTGGTTTATAAAAAAACGAGGTTTAGTTATGAGTATTAACTCTGCTTCTTTCAGATTAGGCTCGGCAATTCTTGTACCTACTTTTTCATATATTGTTTATGCTTGGGGTTGGCAAAATGCAGTTTTATTATTAGGTATTTTTTTATTAGTTTTTATTACTCCATTAGGAATTTTGTACAGACGAACTCCAGAATCAATGGGTTTAAGGCCTGATGGAGAAGTTGACGAAATAATAGAGGATGGTTCTAAAAGTTATGATAATTCAGGTTATACATGGAAAGAGGCCATAAGAACGTCAGCTTTCTGGTTCCTAACAATTGCAACTGCTTTACGTTTATCAATACATGGGGCAATCTTTGTGCATATGATCCCTATTCTTGTGTGGAAAGGAATATCAGCTGAAACTGCAGCTTGGTATGTAGGTTTTTTAGCACTTGCAGGCGTACCAGTAATTTTAATAATGGGTAAGTTAAGCGATATGTTTGGAAGACCTAAAATGTTAGCATTGTGCTACTCAGCATCTGCCTTATCATTAGTCTTGGTGAATTTATCAAACAACTCTATTTACCTCTTACTTTCTCTTTTGTTATTGGTTGGTTCTGAGGCTGGATCAGGATTAAATTGGTCATTAGTAGGTGATTTATTTGGTAGAAAAAACTATGGTGTAATTAGAGGTTTGTTGGGTCCATTTTATAACGCTGCATTAGTAGTTACTCCAGTCTCAGCAGGATATATATATGATGTTACTAATTCATATGAGATTGTTTTATATATAGGTTCAGTTATTTTTTTGATTTCATCTTTTACTTTCTTATATGTTGGTATTTTAGGTAAAAAACTTAAAACATAATAAATTTTGTATCATTTTTATGTCTCATTCATTGAATTTATAAACTATAATAATATTTTAGTAATTTACAAGAAAGAAAAACATTGACTGCTTTACCTAAGAAGAAACATACTAGAGCTAGAAGAGGCAATAAGAGATCTCACAAAGGATTAACCAAAATTAACGGTTTTGCTTGTTCTATATGTGGAGCTCCTAGAATACCCCATGCTGCATGTAAGGCTTGTGGTGAATATAACGGAAAGAATTTTAATTCTAAATCTGAAGAGCCCGTTGAAGAAACTTCTCAATCCTAGTCTAACTCTCTTACCTCTTTAACCATTCCTTCTATTGAATCTTTTGCATCTCCGAAGAGCATATTTGTTTTATCTAGAAAAAACAATTCGTTTTGAACTCCTGAAAATCCTGAGGCCATTGATCTTTTAAGTACAATAACAGATTTTGCTTTATCTACATTTAATATTGGCATACCATAAATTGGTGAGCTCTTATCTGTTCTAGCATTAGGATTGGTAACATCATTTGCTCCAACAACTACAGCAACATCTGTTCTGTCAAATTCATTGTTTATCTCTTCTAAATCTTTAAGTTCATCGTAGGGAACATTTGCTTCAGCTAACAATACATTCATGTGTCCTGGCATACGGCCAGCAACTGGATGAATAGCGAACTTAACTGATACACCTTTATCCTTAAGTAATGTTGATAATTCATTGATTTGATGTTGAGCTTGAGCTACAGCTAATCCATATCCTGGAACAAAAATCACACTCTCTGCATATCCTAAAATCATAGCAGCGTCTTCTGCGGTTAATGATGTCACTGGTCTCGTTTCCTCTTCTCCGGAAGAACTTGAACCTTCTTCTGATCCAAATCCGCCTAGCATAACGTTCAAAAGAGATCTGTTCATTGCTTTAGTCATTATTCTAGTAAGAATTAATCCAGAAGCACCAACTAGAGAACCTGAAATTATTAGCACAGGGTTTCCTAAAACAAAACCTGCCCCAGCTCCTGCAATTCCAGAATAAGAATTCAATAATGCTACAACTACTGGCATATCTGCTCCACCAATTGGAATAACGATTAATATCCCTAGAATTAGAGATATCCCTACCAAGAGATATAAATAATTAACATCTGATAATTCTGGGATTGATAATAAAATCCCTAATGCCAAAACAGCTAATATAAGTAGAACATTTAGATAATTTCTTAGAGGCAAAAGTATAGGCTTTGTGGTTAGAATTTCTTGAAGTTTTCCAAAAGCAATAAAGGAACCTGTAAATGTAACTGAACCGACAATTGTTGCAAATGCTACTGATGCTAGTACAAATGCAGAATGATCAGCAGAATTTCTAAATATAACTTCATACATTGCAACGATACCACTTGCAGCACCACCAAATGCATTAAAGACAGCGACAAGTTGAGGCATAGCAGTCATTTGAACATATTTAGATAAAATTACTCCAATAAATGAACCGATAATTAGTCCTATAATGATCCATTGTATATTTGTGTCGGTGTATTTTAATGCAGTTACAATAATCGCAATAAGCATTGCTATAGATGAAAGCCTGTTTCCGTTTCTGGCAGTAGCAGGAGATGCTAATCTTTTAATACCTAATATGAACATAGATGCAGATATAAGATAGAGAATATTTTCTATATTTGATGATATTTCTAACAAAAAAATCTCCTTATTTTTTACTCTTCTTAAACATAGCAAGCATTCTATCAGTTACTAAAAATCCTCCAACTACGTTAATAGTGGCTAATATAACTCCAACAACTGAAAAAATTGTAGCTATTGTGTTGTGTGTGTTTGATGCAATTATTATAGCTCCTACAATTACTACTCCTGATATAGCATTTGAACCAGACATCAGTGGAGTATGAAGAGTGGGTGGAACTTTTGTTATTATTTCATAACCTATAAAAAGTGCTAAAACAAAAATAATTATTAGTGAAATTAATTCCAATTTATCCCTCTATTCTTTTCTTGCCATTTTGAAATACCAACATTGCATCAATTATTTCATCTTCTAAGTCCATCTCTATTTTAGAGTCCTTTATTATTATTTCTAGAAGACCATAAATATTTTTTGAATATACTAAAGATGCGTCGTAAGCCATTTCAGAAGATAAATTTTTTGGTCCATGGACTATTGTTCCATTTATGTTTACAGACTCCCCAAGAATAGTAGATTCGCAGTTTCCTCCTGAAGGAGCAGAAATATCAACTATCACGCTACCTGCTTTCATCTGTTCAACAGTATTTTTTTCAATTAATATTGGAGCCTTTCTACCTGGAATAGCTGCTGTAGATATGACTGCATCTGATTTTAGTATATATTCCTTTAGGAATTCTAGTTGGGAACTTTGTTTATCTTTGGACTGTTCTTTTGCATACCCACCAGAAGTTTCAGAATCCTCAGGAACTTCATCAGAAATAAATTTAGCGCCTAGTGATTCAATTTGCTCTCCTGCTGCTAATCTTATATCGTATCCTGTTACTTCAGCTCCTAGTCTCTTCGCCGTAGCAATTGCTTGTAATCCAGCTACTCCTGCTCCTAATACCAATATCGATGATGGAGGAATTGTTCCTGCCGCAGTCATCATGAGAGGTAAATATTTTTTTAAAGAAGTTGCTGCTAATAATCCGGCCCTGTAACCAGCAATTGATGCTTGTGATGAAAGGGCATCTAATTTTTGAGCCCTTGCTATTCTAGGCACAAATTCCATTGCTAATAAAGAGAGACTATTTTTTGTACATATCTTAGAAATATTTTGATCTGTTCTTATATCGGTAAGGCTAATTACAGAACTGTTTTGTATAAAGTTTGATTCTTTATTGTAGAATGCATTTACTGCAGTGATAATATTAACTTCTTTTGAGAGTTTTTTTACTATTTTGGCACCAGATGATTCATATTGCTCATCTGTATAACCTGCTTTAATCCCAGAATTTTCTTCTACTTGAACAGATACCCCTAGGTTTATAATAGATTTTATATCTTTAGGTACTATTGAAACTCTATTTTCAGAAGGATCATCCTCTTTTTTTATACCTAAAACTATGTTGTCTGCCAATTTAACTCCTGAAATTTAGAAAAAAGCTTATTATTTAAAATTTATAATACATTGATATTATATCCCGAAATTAAATTGAATATACTGTTTAACTAATTGAAAATTAAAGGAGTAAAGATATGTACCTCATAAGAAGAACTTACAAGACGAAGCCTTACGAAGCAGTAAATGTTGCAAAACTTGTTAAGGCTCAAGCTGATATGTATACATCTATAGGACAAAGAAGTGAATGTAGGGTGTATTACAACAATGGAACTAATCCTGGAGAGCCGAACAGAGTTTATTTAGAGTGGACATCTGAAGTATTTGATAATCCAAGTAGAGAAGGCAATGTTATTCCTAAAGAAGTTATGGAATTAGGAGCAAAATATAGACCTTTATTAGATACTGATAACGGTCCTTCAAACTGGATTGAATTTTGGACAATATTAGAATAATTATCCCCCTCGTGGGTATCTTTCATCTGAATGTAGATCTCTGATAATAGATTTAACTTCGTTGAAATACCTAGTTTTTTCTTCAATAAGTTCAAATATTTCATCACTATCTTCTTTATCATAAAGATCCATTATTTCTTCATGAATTTTTTCAGCCAATTTTGATAACTCAGATACTGTTAGATCATCTAGGTTTTTCGAATCTTCATTCATTTCTAGTAAATTGTTTTTGTAAGATTACTCTTAAAAATATTTTTTTGAACCAAATTGATTTGATTAATTATTTTTTCTATTGTTTCTTGATCGCTTGCTTGCTTAGTACTCCAAGCGATCAGATGATCTATAAAAAAATCTCCGTTAAGAACAAAGTTTTCTAGATTCAAATCTGAAAGAGTGTTTATATTCTTCTCATTATGCGGATATTCTAGAATACACTTATTATTAGATTCATTTTCCAAATTTACTAATCCTATAAGAGTCTCATCGAATATTTTATCTCCACTTTTTCTTATACCCCAAAATTGAGGTTTGATGTCCTTATTTATTAGGGTCTCTATTCCAGAAATTATTATCTCTTTTTCATTATGGTTTTTATTATTTTCAAGTTTAGATTTATAATCAATATCGATTATTAATCCTTTGTTGTAAGAGTTACAAATTTCAATTAATCCTAATAATCTATCTATCGCTAATTCTTCAGCTAATTTGCTTCTGTTTTTCTCAAAATATATTTTCACGCTAAGTAAATTTGGATCAAAAATATTAATTATTTCCAATGCATCTTTCGCGCTGGGAATAGCTAGTCCCCCTCGATTTATATGTTCAATAGCAATAGCAGTTTGAATATTTGACTTCTTTGATTGAAATAAAATACCTTCACATAAATTAGGTTCCCCCCAAATAAAGTAATTATTGTCCTTATTTGATTGGTTTAGTGATTCATAAATTAGATTTGCAGCTTTATTTGCTTGAAGCTTTTCAAAAGCTGATTTAGGACGATTTTGATCTAAATTACACGATAAAACATTTGTCCTATTATCTAATCCTATAAAAAAATTATTTTGTTTATTATCAATCATTACTTAACTTACTTAAGTTATTTATTAATTCTTCATAATTTGTTTCAAAATAAAGAGATCTTCTACCATTTTTGATCATTTCTAAATGATCTGAATATCCCTGTTTTTTTACAAACGTATTTAGAGTGTACAATGATTTTGGGATATTAAGGTCCTCGTTACCGTGTAAATTTATTACTAGATTCTGTATGTTTTTGAAGCTACCTTTCAATAACTGTCCCATTGAATGCAAATAATTTGGTGCAAAAAATATCAATATTCTTTTGTTTTTATTAGAAGCTTTTTCACATAAATTAATCATTTTTTCTTTTTGTTCAATAGTTAAATTTGTTCCATGAATTAATAAAGAAATAAATCCTTTGCTTATTTGAATTCCTTCATATAATTGATTTGCTTTGTATTGTTTTTCAAAATTATTTTCTTCATTATTTAGGAGTAAATTTTGGGTTGTAATTTTTGTAGATTCTACATTCGGCTGATCAAATGGTTGTATGTTTATTGACGTACAAAATATTGCTGTAGCATAATTTAAGACTTGGAATTTGTAAAACAAAGATTCATTATATTCTGTTTTAAGATTGATATTATTTTCTGAAAATAAATCCTCAGATGATGAAAAACTAATGCAAGGGTAGTTTCCATTAATATTTTTTAAGGGCAAAATTCCTTTTTCTTCTTTACCTGTTGATTCTGAGATCAATTGTTCTATCCAATCAGTTATATAATCATTTTTATTTTCTGATAATACTGAGAAGATATTTTTGCCTTGTTTGTAGTTGCTTAAAAGAATTCCTGCTATTAATAATGCAGGATTATTCCTTTCATTTTTTATACAATTTTCATTAGCCTTATTTATATTTGAAATTATTTTACTTAATTTAAATCCACATAAATAGAATGGCAAAATTCCTAAATGCGTTGAGATACTAAATCTTCCCCCTGTTTTTTGGGGTGTGGCTAATATTTTCGAATCATTATTGTTTCCATCTTGTATATAAAATATATTACATTTTTTTTCACTAATAATTTGTTTTAGTATTTTAGTTTCTAATGTCTTCCTTGATTTAGAACATATGAATACAGCTGTTGATAAATTATTTATGTTTTCTTTTATTTTTTTTATATGTGATATATCAAAATTATCTATAAACAGAATTTTTGATGGATTAATAAAAGAGGCGATTCTTGCCATACTAATAGACCCTCCCATACCTATAAAAACATAGTTCTCAAATTGGTCTATTTTTCTGTAAATTTCTTGAAAATCATCAATATGTATATTTTTAGTCCATTGAACTGGGATTTCTTCATAATTTTCAAAATCTCCTAAAGGGAATGAATCTTTAGTGGGCGTTAGAATCTTATTTATTATATTTTGATCAATTATTTGATCTAAATATTGTTCAAGCCTCATTTATTTATCAGTTTTGAAATTTTTTGATCGATAGTATCAAGAAGGGAATCATAAGATTCTTGGAATAACTTTATACCATTTAGTAACAATGAGTTTGTGATTTTTTCAAAGTCAAATTGATTTTTAGAACTTTCATACATATCTTTAAAATTATCATTGATTTCTAAATTATTTGAAGTTAAAATCTTTGATTTTAACAAGTAATCTATAGTCTCAAGTGGAAGTGTATTTATTGTATTTTTTAAGGGTAGATTGTATGTATAGTACTCTTGATTCAACTCTTTCGCTTTGACACTTGTTGATGCCCATAATAATTTTTGAAAATTATTTCCCATTTTTTCTTTTTTTGATAAAAATAAATCGTAAGCTCGAAAAGCATTAATGATTGCCATTTTATGGAATAATGGGTTTTTAGAATCAATTATATTATCAACAGCTGTATCTATCCGGCTTATAAAAAATGAAGCCACTGATTTTGAATTTTTATTTTTATTTTTTGATTCTATAAATGCTTCTAAGGTTTTTTTATAATTTTCAAATGAGAAAAGTAAAGTTATATTTACATTTATACCATTTTCAAGCAGTTGTTTTGTTGCATAGATCCCGTCTTCTGTACCGGGGATTTTTATCATCAGATTTTTTCTGTCTACTTTTGCCCAAAGTTTTTCAGCTTCAATTATAGTTTTCTCAGAATCATTTGCTAAATGTGGATCAACTTCTAATGAAACAAATCCATCATTTTGATAACTATTTTCATAAACATGGCCTAATAAATCTGCTGCATTTCTTATGTCATCGGTAGCTATTATTTCAAATATTTCTTTAGATGAAGTATATGTTTCTGATAATTTTAATATTTTTTTATCGTATGATTCGCTGGAACTTATAGCTTTCTCAAAGATTGAAGGATTGCTTGTAATCCCACTGATTCCATTAGATATTAAGTTCTTAAGATCTCCTGATTCGATCATTTGATTACTAATTGAATCTAGCCAAATAGATTGGTCTTTATTTATTAAGTTTTCTATATTTGTCATCTTAGGATAAGTTTTCTTTTTCTATTTGATCTAATTTTTCTTTTCGTCTTATGAATCTTTCTTCATCAACAAACTTAGCATTTATAAACTCTGAAATAATTTCTTTTGCCAAAGCATCCCCAATAATTCTGCCTCCTAAACATACAACATTCATATCATCATGTTCAACTCCTTGACTAGCAGAATATGTATCATGACAAATCGCAGCTCTTACATTTTTATATTTATTAGCTACTACAGATGCTCCGACTCCCGAACCACATAAAATTATCCCTTTATCGTATGATTTTTTGCTTACGGCATCAGCTACTAACCTTGAAGTATCAGGATAATCATCATTTGGATCATAAGCGGTGTCATTTAAATCCTTGATTTCAAAACCAAGTGAGTTTATGTGTTTGATGAGTATTTTTTTTAATTCAAATCCTCCATGATCGGAGCTTATACAGATTTTCATTAGATTATTTTAAAATTAAATTTGTTTTTTCAATTATTCTATCACTTGAAAATCCAAAAGAATTAATTAATTCTTTACCTGGAGCAGAAGCTCCAAAAGATTCAATGGAAATAATATTTTCATTATTTTTTGTATATTTTTGCCATCCAAGACCAACTCCAGCTTCAACTGAAATTATTTTTGAAGTCTGATCTGGAATTATTTTTTTCCTGTATTCTTCAGTTTGACTATCAAATATATCCCAGCAGGGCATAGATACAACTCTTACTTTATGATTTTTACTTAATTCTTTTGCAGCAACAATAGTCTCTGCAACTTCAGAACCTGTAGATAAGAAAACTATTTCTGGGTTGTCTTTTGTATTTTCGTAACAAATATAAGCCCCTTTGGAAAAATCTTCTTTTGTGATTTTAAAGTTGCTCAAAGATTCTATGTCTGGCAATGCCTGTCTTGAAAGAATTAAAGCAGAAGGTTTATTTTTGGTATTAATTGCTGCTTGCCATGCAAGAAAAGTTTCTTTTTTATCAGCTGGTCTGAATACATTTAAGTTAGGAATAGATCTCAAGCTCATAAGTTGAGAAATAGGTTGATGAGTAGGGCCATCTTCTCCTAAGCCAATAGAGTCGTGCGTAAATATCCAAATGCTATTTAAGTTTGATAAAGCGCTTAATCTTACAGCACCTCTCATATAGTCTGAAAAGACTAGAAACGTTCCTCCAAATATCCTGTAATTTCCGTGTGCAGAAATTCCATTCATTATTCCACCCATCCCATGCTCTCTAACTCCAAATTTTATATTTCGACCATGAGGTTTTATTTTTGAAAAATTATCTGAACCTTTGATTTCAGTATTAGTTGAACCAGTTAAGTCGGCAGATCCTCCTATTAAATTTGGGATATAGTCTTTAATAATATTTATAGCATTCCCGGAAGATGCTCTTGTGGCTTCAGGATCATTTGATTTACTAATAGAATCTAATAATTTATGATCCCAGTCAGCGTCTATTTCTCCATTTAATATTTTTTCTAATTCTATATATAAATCAGGGTTCTTTAATTTGAAATTTTCATATTCCGTATTCCAGCTAGATTCTAATTTTTGTCCATTTTCTACTGATTCTCTCATGTGTGAAATAACATCTTCAGGTATTTCAAATTCTGAATATTCCCAGTTAAGGTTTTTTCTTGTAAGTATCGTTTCTTCTTCACCAAGGGGTTCCCCATGAGCAGACTCTTTTCCTGATTTATTTGGAGATCCATAGCCTATTGTAGTGTTAGCGATAATAAGGGTTGGTTTGTCTAAATTACTTTTTGCTTTATTTATTGTGCTTTCCAATTCTTTGGTACTTAACCCATCTACATCTTCAAAAACTTCCCATCCATAAGATCTAAATCTATCGCCTACGTTTTCAGTAAATGCAAGATCATTACTTCCATCTATAGAGATATTGTTTGAATCATAAATATAAATGATTTTTCCTAACCCCAAAGTACCTGCCAATGAGGCAGCTTCAGATGCGATTCCTTCTTGTAAGTCACCATCACCTACTATTCCAAATATATAATGATCAATTATTTCTTTGTACTTAGATGACAACATTTTTTCTGAAATAGCCATACCTACACCATTTGCAAAACCTTGACCTAAAGGACCAGTTGTTACTTCAATTCCTAAATTTAGATCTCTTTCTGGATGACCTGGAGTTTTTGAACCAAATTGACGAAACTTTTTGAGATCATCTAATTCAAAATCATATCCAGTCAGATATAAGACAGAATACAATAAGGCTGAGGCATGACCTATGGATAAAATAAATCTATCTCTATTATGAAATTTTGGGTTATTTGGATTATGTCTCATTATTTTTTTAAACAACGTATAAGCTATAGGAGCTGCTCCCATAGGCGCTCCTGGGTGCCCTGAATTTGCACTATTTACTTGATCTATGGAAAGAAATCTAAGGGCGTTTATGGATTTTTCTTCTATATTCATAATTAATTTACTTTATCACCTTTTGTTTGCATTTTTATTTTATACAAAGATTTATCTGAGGCGATAAATAATTGATCAAAGTTTTCTCCTCCAAAGCATAAATTAGCAGTTCTTTGCTCAGGGATATGTATTTTTGCTATCAATTTTCCTTTTGGAGAAAAAATTTGTACACCATCCCAAGCTGATGAAAAAAGATTCCCGTTTTCGTCTACTTTGATTCCATCTGGTTTTCCTGGTCTAGGAGTTGCAAAAACTCTTTTATTTTTAATTGAATTATCTACAACATCATAAGCAAATATATTTCCTGTTGCTCCTGTATCTGTTATGTATACAACTTTTTCATCGGGAGAAAAGGCAATTCCATTAGGGGCATCTATTTCAGAAGTAAGTAATTTTACAGATTTGTTTTTATCAACTATGTAAACGCCGTTATATATTGTTTCAGATCTAGACTCATAACCTTCATGATTGCTCATTATTCCATACTGAGGATCTGTGAACCAAATTGTCCCGTCGGATTTACAAACAAGATCATTTGGAGAATTAAATCTTTTCCCATCTACTATATTGGTAATAATATCCACATTTCCTGATTGATCTGTTATGCTAACAGCTCTACGCCCATGTTCTGCAGTTATCATAAAACCATCTAAATCAACAGCATTTCCATTTGAAAAATTCGAAGGATATCTATAAGTGCCAGTTTTTTCATTTTTTAAGTCATAAAAAAGCATTCTATTATTTGGAATGTCTGACCATACAACTATATTTTTTTCTTTCAAGTAAACTGGACCTTCAGCCCATTCACATCCTTCAAAAATTTTTGTTATGTTTTTATCATTTGAGAATAATGAATGAGAACTTTCATCGAATATTTCTACTTCATTTTTAAGCTCTTTAGAGTCTCTAACTATTTTTACCATTTATTTTTTTTTCGTTATTCTTTTTTTTCTTATATCAGAAGAAACTAATGATATCTGCTCAACTAAGTTTTTATTAGATAGTCTTGAACATATTTTTTCTGTAAAAATTGAATCTGAAGACAATGGTTCATTATTAGAATTATAAGATTTTATTTTTTCATGACTTATGCTTGAATTAATAACGGTATATTTTAGGTTGTCTTGTCTATAAGCAATAAGGTTATAAATAATCTCATCAGACCATTTTGTGTTGTTATGTCCCCATAGATCATCTAAAAAAAGATAATCTACATCTTTACATAAATCATAAATAAATCCTTTGCCTTGATTAGATCTTACATAATCTCTTACTTTATCAATAAGTTCAGAGGATGATATATAAAATAAATTTGAACTCTTTTTATTAATTTCGTTTGCTATTGCTGCAGTTAGATAACTTTTACCAGAACCTGTCCCTCCATGAATAAATAACCATGAAGGATTTTCGCTTTCAACAAACTCTTTTGATTTCAACAAAGCCATTTCAATCGAATCAAAAGTTATCTTTTCTTCTTGTGATAATTCTTTATTTGGTTTTCTAGCTAATTTTCTTAATTTTGAATTTTCAAAAACTTTAGGAATTCCATTGCCTTTATGATTATTTTCTTTTGAATCTAAATGAATAGTCTGAACTAGATTTGGATCTGTAAATCTTGCTTGAGATCTGTCATCAAAATCTAAAATATTTTTATTTATAACTATTACAGTTGGTAATTTTCTTGTATATCTATAAGTGAACAGATGATCCATTTTTTCTTCAATCCATTCTGAGTATTTTTGATTTCCATAGTCATCAATAATTAAGAAAGGATAATTAATTAATTCATTAAAAGTATTTTCACTTGAATCGGAATTTGAGTTGGTTATTATATCTATAAATTCTTGTGTTGATTTGTAAATTACAATGTTGTCATTGTTAATGCAATTAATTGCAATCCCGACTGCTAGGTGGGTTTTGCCTGTTCCAGGCTCTCCGCTTATAACTAGCCATCCCATTGGATTTTTTGAATAATCGTCAGCTTTTCTTAAGCTCTCTCTTAAGTTTTTTGGGTCAGCTTTACCAATCTTACCGTCAATTTTGAACTTCTTTAGGTCATATTCAAGTAATTGATTGACGCCTGCAAACCTTAATTTTATTTTATTTTCCAAATCATCTGATTTGCCTTTTTGACATGAGCAAGGAACTGTTTCTTTATTAACAATTATCCATCTTGCAGAATTACAAATTTCGCATTCAATATAATCAGATTCATTTTCAAATTCTTCAAAATAATTTGAACTGAATTTTCTATTATTTAAAATTTCCTTGAGGCTTTCCAAAATTAATTCTCTTGTGTTGATAATTGATTGTTTCTAACTGAATCAATAGACACAAACCTACCAATAGAATCATCTACTGCCAAAGGTACAGTGTCTGTAGGCCCATTTCTATGTTTTGCAACAATTATTTCAGCTTGACCTTCTGGATATGGAATCCCAGGATTATTTTTTATCCAATCTTCTTTAGTCACAAATTTTTCTTCTCGGTGAATGAACATTACAACGTCTGCATCTTGCTCAATAGATCCTGATTCTCTCAAGTCTGATAACAAAGGTCTATGAGATTGTCTGTGCTCAATTGCTCTTGAAAGTTGAGATATAGCTAAAACAGGGACTTTTAAGTCTCTAGCCATAGCTTTTACTTGTCTAGAAATTTCTGAAACTTCTTGTGCTCTGTTAGTTTCTCTAGATCCTTTATTATTACTAAGTAGTTGCATATAGTCTAAGATAATAAAATCTAAGCCATATTCAAGCTGCAATCTTCTAGCCTTTCCTCTCATTTCAGCAACGCTTTGTATTGGAGAATCATCTATAAATATAGATAAGTCTGAAAGTTTACCAATTGCATCAATTAATCTATTCTCTTGAGATGTACTTAATCTCATCATTCTCAAGGAATGCATATTTATTCTAGCCTGAGTAGCCAACATTCTTGTAGCGATTTGCTCTCTTCCCATTTCCAGAGAATATATTGCAACTTTATGATCATTCATAGCTGAGTTTATTGCTAAGTTTAATGCAAACATAGATTTACCTACTGAAGGTCTTGCTGCAAGCACTAGCATATCTGATCTTTGTAGCCCTCCTAAAAGTTCGTCAAGCATTTTGAACCCAGATCCTATGGGTGCATTTTCTCCATCATTTATTTCACTAGAAGAGGTTTCAAGAAAGGGTGTTAATGTTTCTCTTAATGGGACAAAGTCTCTACTTGGTTGGTCATTTCTAATGCCATAAATAATATCTTCAGCCTTTGATAAAGATGTCTCTACATCAGGGTCATTTTCAAATCCAATGTCTGAAATATTTTCAGCAGCATTGATAAGTGTTCGCATTGTAGCTGTTCTTCTGACTAGATTTGCATAATGCTTTATGTGGATAGAGGTTGGAACGACATCTACTACCTTTGCAAGATAAGCTCTTCCTCCAACTTCTTCTAGCTTTTCTTGTGTTTCAAGCTCATGAGCTATAGTTATTTGATTGATAGGCTCTTGACGATTAAAAAGGTCTCTAGCAATCTCAAAAATGACTTTATTAGGCTCTAAATAAAAATGCTCAGGTTCTAAAAAAGATGCTATTTTAGTAAAAGACATTCCGTCTAGTAGTAAAGAACCAATTACTGATTCTTCAGCAGATATATCATGTGGGAAAAGTTTGTCAGATAACACCATTAATAATCCAAAATTTTTCTAATTATTTGAATTATTATCTCCATTTTCTTCATTTTCAGAAGTAGTTTTTTGAGTGTTTTCTTCGTTATTAGAAATTTCTTCAGAAATTTCTTCAGAATTAGCTTCTTTTTCTTCTAATTTCTTTAGTTTAGCTTGTTCTATCTTATGCTCTTCCATCACCTTTACAGATTCTTCATCTGGAATTACATTCAGTGTTAGGTTTAATGTAACCTCTTCAACAAATTTTGCAAAAACTTTAAATTTACCGATTACTCGTATTGGCTCGGTGATATTGAAAAACCTTCTGTTCATAGGTCTTCCAGTTTTTGTTTCTAGAGCTTCAGCAACTATTGTAGGTGTGATCGATCCGTATAATCTACCAGTAGGACCTGTTCTTACCTCAAGGTCTAATTCAACATCTTTAAGACTATCTGCAACAACTTGCCAATCTTTTGTTTCTTGAATTCTTCTTTCTTCAGCTTCAGCTCTAAGTTTTGTAGCTCTTTGAAGAGCTTCTTCTGTAGCTAGTACAGCTACTCCTTGAGGAATAAGAAAATTCCTAGCAAATCCAGGTTTTACGTTCTTAACATCTCCTGCTCTTGCTGTAGGCAATAAATCTTTCAAAAATAATATGTCCATTTTTTAGTTCGTGCTCCTGTAAAAATAATTCTGATTTATACAATTCTAATTCATAGAATCATATTTTTTTTATGCTAGTATCTATAATCATAACAAAAAAGATGGAGTAAAATATGCAATTTGATGAAATTATCAAAGATACTAATTTTTCAGATGCTAATAAACCGAACCTTTTGGACTACTCTAAGCAATATAATGATTTTGATTGGAATCGTGATGCTTATTCAAAATTAGAGTGGCTTCCAGATGGAGGTTTAAATAATGCTTATGAATGTGTTGATAAACACGTGAAGAATGGCTATGGAGATAATTTAGCTATGATTTGGTTAGGCAAAAATGGAGAAGAAGAAAAATATTCTTACACTGATTTCAAAAATGAATCTGATAAATTTGGCCAAGTTATGTTAGATTTAGGAATGCAAAAAGGTGATAGAGTATTCATATTTATGGATAGGCTACCTGAATTATATTTTGCTGCTATGGGAATCCTTAAAGCTGGTGGAGTTATAGCTCCTTTATTTTCAGCATTTGGGCCAGATCCAGTTAAGGATCGAATGCTTGATGCTGGAGCTACATACTTAGTGACATCTCCAGATTTGAGAAAAAAAATATCACCAATTTTGAAAGATATAAAAACTCTTAAAAATGTAATTGTAGTAAATAAAGACAATAGATTTAAAGATCCTTTAGATGATGGAGATCTTGATTACAATGATTTAATGTCTAATATAGAACCTGGAAAATTCAAAATGGTTAATACATCGCAATATGATTTTTCTATAATGCACTATACATCAGGCTCAACAGGAAAACCTAAAGGTGTATTACATAGACATCAAGCTGTAGTTCAACAGATGCTAACAGGTCATTGGGCTCTAGAATTAAGTCACGGAGATATTTATTTTTGTACAGCAGATCCTGGGTGGGTAACAGGTACTTCTTATGGAATGATTGCGCCATGGACAAATGGAGTGACTCAGATAATATATGAAGGTGGATTTGGAGCTGCAAAATGGTATGAGATTATTGAAAAATATAAAGTTGATATTTGGTATACTGCTCCAACTGCAATAAGGTTATTAATGAGAGCAGGGGATGATGTAGTAAAAAAATATAATTTGACTTCTATGAGGTTTATTGGTTCCGTGGGAGAACCACTTAATCCAGAGGCAGTAGTATGGGGAGAAAGAAACTATAAACTTCCTATTCATGATAATTGGTGGCAAACTGAAACAGGTGCTATTATGTGTGCTAATTATCCATCAGAAAATATTAAGCCAGGATCTATGGGGCAACCTTTTCCTGGGATTACAATGGGTATTCTTGATGATGAGTATAATGAACTACCTGCAGATGAAAGTGGAATACTTGCTGTTAGACCGGGATGGCCATCTCAAATGTTTGCATATTGGAAACAGGATGAAATGTATAATTCTAGATTTAAAAAAGGATGGTATATTACTGGAGATCAAGCTGCTAGAGATAAGGATGGTTACTTCTGGTTTCAAGGTAGGGCAGATGATGTTATAAATACAGCAGGGCATTTGGTAGGCCCATTCGAAGTAGAAAGTGCTTTGATTGAGCATCCTGCAGTAGCTGAAGCTGGAGTTATTGGAAAACCTGATCCTATTGCTATGGAAATAGTAAAAGCTTTCGTTACATTAAATCCTGGCTATGATCAAACCCCTGATCTTAGGAAAGAACTTATTAGGTTCTCTAGAGAAAAGCTCTCTGCAGGCGTTGCACCACGTGAGATTGATTTTCTTGAAACTATGCCTAAAACAAGATCTGGAAAAATAATGAGAAGATTGCTAAAAGCCAGAGAATTAGGTGAACCTGAAGGCGACATTTCAACATTAGAAGATGATTAAACTTTTTGAAAGGATTACAAATGAATTCTGAATGGGGCTCTATTTATAAGGAATTGGGTTTACAGCCTATAATAAATGCTACTGGTAGTGTGACTGCTTTAGGAGGCTCTGTAGTTGCTAAAGAAGTAAAAGAAGCTATGGATATGTCTAATGATGTTTATATTCCAATGGCTGATCTTGAAAAAAAAGTAGGTGACGAAATTGCAAATATACTAGGCGTACCTGCAGCATATATTACCTCAGGAGCAGGGTCAGCATTAACACTTGCCGCAGCTGCTTTTATGGCAGGAAAAGATGACAAAAAAATACAGCAGTTACCAAATACTGAAGGAATGCCAAATAAAATTTTAATTCAAAAGAGACAAAGATATTGGTATGACAGATGTATGGAATTTTCTGGAGGACAGTTAGTAGAAATTGGAAATGAAGATGGTACAACAAAAGATGACTTAATTAATTCAATTGATGATGAAACAGCCTGTGTTCATTATCCTGTATATGAACAAGCAGATATTGATAAAAATATTCTTTCACTTGAAGAAGTTATAGAAATTGCTCATTCAAAAAACAAGCCAGTATCAGTAGATGCAGCAGGACAAATATATCCTTTAGAAAATTTTGGTAAATATGTCAAAATGGGAGCAGATTTTCAATGTATAGCTGCAAAATATATGGGAGCTCCTCATTCAACAGGAATAGCCTTAGGTACTAAGGACGTTATAGATAGTATTTCTAGACATTCTTTTGTTGGTTATGAAAGTAGAAGGATTAGAGGTATAGGAAGACCGCATAAAATTGATAGGCAAGAAATAATAGGTGTTTATACTGCAGTTCAAAGATGGATGAGTATGAATCATGAGGAAAGGTTGTCTTTGGAAGAAACTAAAACATTAAATATTATTAATGAAATTCAGAGCATAGATGGAATAGAAGTTAAAATAATTGATAATATTATAGGTCACCAACCATTTGGTTTATCTTTGAATATTGATTCAAATAAGTTCAAAACTAACAACCATGATTTTGTTGAAACTTTAAAAAATTCAAATCCTCCGATTTGGACTAGAGTTCCTGACGGTGAAGAAACTATAATTATTCATGTTTTTGGAATGAATGTTGAGCAGTCTAATATTGTAGGAAAAATTATTAAGGAAAAATTAGAAGGATTAAAAAAGTGAATAGAATTACACTTATGAGTCCAGGTGAAATGGGTTCACCAATTGCTGAACAAATACAAAATTCAGGCATTGATGTTATATCTCCCTTGAAAAATAGATCAAAGCAAACCCGTGACAGAGCAAAAAAATATGGAATTATTGATTCTGATAATTTAGAAAATTCAATCTTTGAATCAGATCTTGTTATTTCTATCTTAGTTCCAGATGCTGCAAAAGATTTAGCGATACAGGTATCTAAGTTTTCAAAAAAATTGAATAAAGAAATATATTTTGCTGACCTAAATGCAGTATCACCTGAAACAGTTCAAAGTATGAAAGATATCTTGTCTGATTCAAAAGTAAAGTTTATTGATGGAGGAATAATAGGAGCTCCTCCTAAAGGGAATAATATACCCAGAGTATATGTATCTGGAGAGCATTCTGCTTATTTCACTAAACTAGATGGTTTAGGAATGAAAGTTATGGATATGAGTGGAGATATAGGATCTGCATCTGCAATGAAAATGGCCTATGCATCTATAACAAAAGGCTACTCCTCTTTATTGATCGCAGCAATAACACTGTCTATAAGGACAAATAATTTTCATCATCTTATGGATGAACTTGAGTTTTCACAATCTAATGTATTTAAAGACTTAAATAACCTGAAAAGTATCCCAAGTAAAGCACATAGATGGATAGGTGAAATGGAAGAAATATCAAAGACATTTATAGAAAATAATATCACTGGAGATTTTCATAAAGCTTCAGGCTCAATATATAGAAATGTATCAGATTCTAAATTAGGAAAAGATAGATTATTTCCATCAGAAATAGAATTAGAGGGAGAAGACTTCTTTAAGTCTATTCAATAATTAATTGACTTTTGATGTTATTCCCTCAAGATTGTCAACTAATTTAGAGAATTCTTCTTCGCACTGAGAGTTAGTAAAGATAGCAGGTTCATTATTATCAGAATATTCTGGCAAAAGAGAAATTTCTGTTAATGTAGGTAATCCTAATTCATCAGCCATGTCTTTGGCTCCACCAGTTCCAAATATTCCACCTGTCATGTTTTCAACAACACCATATACTTTGAGATTCAGCTTCTTGATCATATTTATAGATCTTTTAGCATCTAAAGCTGCAAGTTCTTGAGGTGTAGAAACAACGATGAATCCATCTATATTTAATGTCTGCATTACAGTTAGTGGTGCATCAGAAGTTCCAGGAGGAAGATCACATATTAGATAATCAATATCGCCCCAATTTGTTTTAGATATAAATTGATTGATCGCATTGTGAATCATTGGCCCTCGCCAAACTATTGCTTCATCTTCATTTTCCTGAAAAAATCCCATGGACATAACTGAAACACCATACTTTTCTGGGGGAATCATCTTTCCATCTTCATCAGCTTCAGGTCTGTTAGAAATTCTTAATACTCTTGTTACATTTGGGCAGTCAATATCACAATCTAAAATTGCAACCTTTTTACCTTTTTTTGCAAGACTTATGGCTAGGTTAGTTGTTACTGTAGTTTTTCCAACTCCACCTTTACCTGAATAAACACCTATTCTGTATTTGATTGAGTTTAGTGATTTACTGATCTCTTGTTTTTGTTTGAATTGTTCACGAACTTGAGCTAATCGTGCTTCTTCAGCTGGGGTCAGTTTTCTAGGTTCGGACATTTAATCTATTCCCAATAACCTTTTCCCATCCTCTGTAATTAAGTCAGGATTCCACGGTGGTTCAAATACTAAATCTACTACTACATCCTCTACATCTTCTATTTCAGCTATACGCCATTCTGCTTGTTGAGCTATGTATGGTCCCATTCCGCACCCTTGAGCGGTAAGAGTCATTTCAACATGAACTTCATTATCTTCTACTTCTACGTTATATATTAATCCAAGATCAACAACATTGACTGGAATCTCAGGATCATATACTTCTTTTAATGCTTCTATAACTGATTCTTTATTTAATTCTTCTGACATAGTAGTTTTTTTCTATTGTTTATTTAATTATATATTATGTTGAGAATAAAATTAATATATATTTTTTCTCAATTATATTTAATTATTTAATATTCTGAAGAGTGATTATCTCTCTGTGAGCTAAATGACTTCTTACCATATCAACATTTTCTTTCCACCATTCAGTTCCATAGAAAATTGCCTCTTTTTCTTCTATATCTCCTATATCATTTCCATAAGATCTAATCCAAATAAATTGAGATTTTTCCTCATTTACCCAAGATGATTCTACATTTATTCCAGACTGATCAAGCAAAGGTATTAATTTATCATTAAATAATTTCACCCAATCATCCATCATGCCTTTATTAACTGTGTAAATCCTTAAGTGTGCGTACATAATTGTTTCCTCTAATTTCTTTTATCTATTAAATTTTTTCTTAATTCAGTTATTTGATCTCTCAATAACGCTGCTTTTTCAAATTCTAGAATCTTTGCAGCATTTTTCATCTCTTTTTCTAAGTCTTTTATAAGTTTATTTATATTTTTATCAGAAATATTTTCAATTTTATAATTATCAGATTTGTCTAAATTGTTTTCTTTGATTTTTTCTGTAATATCCCTAACTTCTTTTACTATACTTGTAGGTTTTATATTATTTTTTATATTGTATTCTTCTTGTATTTTTCTTCTTCTATTTGTTTCATCAATTGCAAACTGCATAGATTTAGTAATTTTGTCTGCGTACATGATTACCCTACCTTCTTCATGTCTTGCAGCTCTACCAATAGTTTGAATCAAAGATGTCGAGGACCTTAAGTAGCCTTCTTTATCTGCATCTAAAATTGCAACCATTGACACTTCAGGTAAGTCTAAGCCCTCTCTCAATAAATTAATTCCAACCACAACATCATAAGTCCCAAGACGTAAATCTCTTAATATCTCGATCCTTTCAATTGTGTCTATTTCTGAATGTAGGTAATGTACTTTTATCCCTATTTCTCTTAAGTATTCAGATAATTCTTCAGACATTTTTTTTGTTAATGTTGTAACTAAAGTTCTTTGGTTTTTTTCAATATTTTTTTGAATATTTTCTATAAGATTGTCGACTTGATTTTTTGTTGGTTCAATGATTATTTCAGGGTCTAATAAACCTGTAGGTCTTATTATTTGTTCTACAAAATCTTCTTGTTTTTCATCTTCATACTTCCCTGGAGTTGCAGACACAAAAATAGTTTGAGGAATTCTATCTTCAAATTCTTGAAATGAAAGAGGCCTATTATCTTTTGCAGATGGAAGTCTGAAACCATGTTCGACTAATGTTTCTTTTCTTGACTGATCACCTTTATACATTGCACTTATTTGTGGCACTGTGATATGAGATTCATCTATAAATATCAAGTATTCATTATTAAAATAATCAAGTAGTGTCCAAGGAGGACTACCTGGGCTTCGCCTACCCAGGTGCATCGAATAATTTTCAACACCTGGACAAGAACCTGTTTCTCTCAAGAGTTCAAGGTCATAATTTGTTCTTTCTTTAATTCTTTGAGCTTCCAAAAACTTATTGTTTTTATCAAAATAAACCAATCTGCTTTCAAGCTCATTCTCTATATCTACTAGTGCCTCTGAAAGGCTATCTTCAGGAGTTACAAAATGTTTACTAGGATAAATTGCAACCTTATCTAAAGATCTGATTTTATTCTTTGTCAAAATATCAACTTCAGTAATTCGATCTACTAAATCTCCAAAAAAATCTATTTTTATTGAAAATTCTTCATATGAAGGGATTATTTCTATAGTATCCCCTTTAATAGAAAATGAACCTCTATTACTTTGATAATCATCTCTAGTGAAATACATAGAAATTAATTTCCTAGATAATTCAGAAGAATTTATTTTATCGCCAGTATTTATTGTTTGGGATATTGATTCATACTCTTTAGGAGACCCCAATCCATATATACAAGAAACTGAAGCAACAATTATAGTATCTTTTCTAGTTAATATTGAACGTGTTGATGCATGTCTCAATCTATCTATTTCATCATTAATATCTGATTCTTTCTCAATGTATGTATCAGTCCTTGGAACATATGCTTCAGGTTGATAATAATCATAGTATGAAACAAAATATTGAACTGAATTATTAGGGAAAAATTCTTGTAGTTCACTGGCCAATTGAGCTGCTAACGTTTTATTATGTGCAATAACTAGTGTTGGTTTTTGTAATTTTTCTATTATTCCAGCCATTGTGAAAGTTTTTCCAGATCCTGTTACCCCCAAAAGTGTTTGAAATCTCAAGCCGTCATTTATACCTTGGACTAACTTATTAATAGCATTAGGTTGATCTCCTCTGTGAGAGAATGGTGATTCAATATTAAAGTTTATGCTATTGTCCATTTTGATTTTTACATATGAATATCATTTCTTCAGAAAATTCATTAAATGGATCTAAATTATAACTTCCATATAAATTTATTATTTCAAAATTCAATTCATCACTTATTCGTATAACATCTTCCAAGTATAAAAAATATTCATGAGATTTAAGTTTTATTTTATTTTTATTTTTTTCTAATATTTGATAATTACTATGTAATTTTTTTTCAAAATCTAGATCACTTTTGCTAAATAAACTGTAATTATCATTTTGGATCTTTTTTGTTCCAAGAAGATCATAATTATCACTAATTAAGTAGTTATTAGGATTATGTAAATCAAAAATCAGTATCCCATCATCTGATAGGTGCTTTAATCCTGAACATAGAGCCTTTATTTGCATTTTTTCATCACCTACACTCATCAACGAATGAGAAGGATATATAATTAGATCAAATTTTTTATTAGAAATTGAGTCTTTTTCTTTTATATCTAATCTAGTCATATCTTCTTGTATCAAAAATACATTTTCTTTTAGTGGTTGAAGTGGTTCGATTTTTTCTTTACATTTTTCAATCATGCCTTCAAATTTATCTACACCAGTCCATTTAACTTGATAATTTATGAATTCTAATAATATTCTCCCGGTTCCTATACCCATCTCTAAAATATTGCTTGATTCTTTAACAAATTTTTTATAAATTTTGAAATCTTCTGGAGGAATTATTTTATATATGACATCATAATATTCTGCCCATTCATTGTAATCTGTTTTGTAATCTAACATTTTCTTATAAATTATTATTTACTTATTTAAAAATTTTAATATAGTTACATAATATATAAATACCAAGAAATATATTTTTCATGAAACTATCAGATAGACAACAAAGATTAGGTACAGAAACAGCATTTGAAACTCTTGCTAAAGCAAAAAAACTTGAATCTATGGGAAAGGATATTGTTCACCTAGAGATAGGGGAGCCTGATTTTGATAGCCCAGACCATGTTATTCAAGCAGCAAAAAATGCTTTAGATGACGGTTTTACACATTACGGACCTTCAGCAGGGCAACCCGAATTAAGAAATGCAATTGCTGTTCATCAGGGTGACTTTAATGGATATACAATATCACCTGAAAATGTGATTGTTACACCAGGTGGAAAACCTGTTATGTTTTTCTCAATACTTGCTTTAGTACAAGAAGGAGATGAGGTGATTTATCCTAATCCTGGATTTCCTATTTATGAATCTATGATTAATTATTCTGGTGCAAAAGCAGTTCCAATGAAACTTGAAGAATCTAAAGATTTCAATGCAATAATTGATGATCTTGAAAAATTGATTACAAGTAGAACTAAACTAATGATCTTAAATTATCCTAATAATCCTTGTGGATCAGTCATGGAGAAAGAGGACTTAAGAAGAATAGCAGACCTTGCTATAAAAAATGATATAGTTGTTCTTTCTGATGAAATTTACAAGGATATGTACTATGAAGGTGAACATTACTCTATCTCTAACTTTGAAGGAATGAAAGAGAGGACTATTATATTAGATGGTTTCTCTAAAAGTTATGCAATGACAGGTTGGAGATTAGGTTACGGAATATTCCCTGATTTTATGATAGAAGATGTTACAAAACTGATGACAAATTCTGTATCCTGTACATCTGTATTTAGTCAAATGGCTGCTATTGCAGCACTAGAGGGCCCCAGAGACTTTACGAAAAATATGATGGAAAAATTTAGAATAAGAAGAAAAATTGTTCATGATGGACTTAATTCTATAGATGGCATAAATTGTAGATTGCCATTAGGAGCATTCTATGCTTTCCCAAATATATCAGGAACTGGTCTTACCAGTTCAGAATTTGCTGATAAAGCACTTAATGACTATGGAGTAGCTCTATTGTCTGGGACTGCATTTGGAGAGTTTGGAGATAATTATATTAGGATTTCTTTTGCTAACTCTGAAGATAATCTTTCAAAAGCAATTGATAGGTTATCTAAAATGGTAAGAGATTTATCTTAGCTTATATCTAAAAATATACCTTTGCCTCTAACTGTCTTAATCATGTTTTGATTTTCAGACACGCTGTTTGATTTATCTCTCAATCTGTGAATATGTAATCTCATTGCAGATTTATTTATTCCTATCCTACTAGGCCATAATAGGTTTTCTATCTCTTCATACGGTAGAACTTCACCATTTTTATCCACCAACTTTTTCATTATTAAATACTCAGAGTTAGATAATGATATTTCTTTATTGTTGAATCTTAATAGCTCTAGGTTCTCATCTAATGCAAGTCCACTAATTTGATCATTATTTTCAATATTTGAATTTTCTACAAACTCTTTCATCTCAAAATTATTTATGGAAGTTTCATTTTTAGTTTTTATAAATAAGTTAGTTATAATCCAAATATTTTTAAGTATTTCATCAATATTTTTTTCTGTATTATTTTCCATGAAGATATAAACGCATCCAATAGTTTCAAAGCCACCTATGATAGGAACAGAAATTACAGTTTCAAATTCAATTTTTTCGAACCATTTTGGGAAAATATCACTTTCTTCATTATTTAGAATTTTTGCAGTTCCTTCAATTCCTGTTATGACTGCTAATGATTTATTATCAACATACTCTGTTTCAAAGTTTTCAATAATAATTTCATTTGAAGAGGATTTTGCTTTTGGCTTAAATGATCCATCTGATTTATTCATTTCAGAATAAATAACACTTTTTGCATTAGCAACTAATCTTAGTGAGTCGCATAACCTAATATCTGAGTTTTCATCTTTTGAAGATAAAAACATTTCTATGGAATCAATTACTCTATTTGAAGCAGAGTATTTTGAGAGCATATTTTCTAATATGTTTTTTTCCTTAGTAATCTTTTTATTATTCTTGCTAGTCATTATTAGCGCAATTAAAAGAAACAGAGTTGAACTCAATAAGAATAAAATTAATATAAAAATTTCTAAATTCATAATTTAATAATTAGATATATATTATTTATTGTATGGAATCTTATTAAATTATTCCCATTATGACTTTATGTCTCTTTTGTTGAAAATAAGTAATCCAATTATAAAAGATAAAATAATAATCATTGTTAAAACTAAAAAATGCCTTATATCAAATCCATTCACTATTACCCCATTATTGTTGTAGTAGTAATGTAATGAAGCATATTTTACAAAGCTTAGTGAATTTACAGTTTTATAAACAGAGTCTAGTACATATCCCAAAATAGCAATTCCGGACCCAATAATTGCTGCTGAGGAACTTTTTGCAAAAATAGCTCCAAATAAAAAAGATATGGAGCCACAAGTTATTCCAAAAATGAATAAGCCTAATGATCCATAGAAAATATTAATAAGATCTAAGTTTATTTCATAAATAATCACACCTAATTGAAGTGTTAGCCCGATTACAGAGCACAAAAGCAATATAAGCACAATCAAACTTGAGTACTTTTCAATGTAGTATCTGTTTCTAGATATAGATAATGCTAAAAATTGATCTATAGTTTTATTTTCTTCTTCTGACGCTATTATTGATGATCCTAACGTAATTCCAAATGCACCAACTATTATTGGTCCAATAAGATGCATGAACTCCCCGTTTAGAAATCCTGCAGTTGATAAGTCATCTCCAAATCCTGCGATTATTTGTAGTTGTTTTGGGAATAAATTCAAAATATCTCCAAATGTGTCAGAAAATAAAGTCCAAACATAAAGCAAGAAAAGTGTATAAAATATTGAAGCCGCACTAAAGGTTAATATTTTCTTACGATTTTGTTTTAGAGAATTAATCAATATATTCATGCTAAAAATATTCCATCAATGTGTCACTCAAGTTTGAAGACTCAGTTTCAATATCTAGCACTTTATAATTAGATATGAATTTAACAAAATCGTCCATTTCTCCAGAAATCATAAATGAAATTTGATTATTATTAATTGAGAAATTCTTGATAAACTTATTTTTTTCTAAATCTTTTATTTCAGGTAATTTACTAAATCTAACTTTTATTAATCTGAGAGATTTTTTTTCAATATCATTTTTACTTTGAGATGCTATTACATTACCTTCTTTCATGATTGTTACAAAATCACAGCAATTTGAAATTTCTAATAAATCATGTGAAGATAATAAAATAGTTTTTCCTTTAGCCTTTTCTTCAAAAATCAACTCTCTAAATTCTCTTTGGTAGTTAGGATCAAGCCCGCTGGTAGGCTCGTCTAAAATAAGCAAATTAGAATCTTTCATGAATGCTTGTATTATTCCTACTTTTTGCTTATTCCCTTTTGACAACTCTTTTATTTTTTTATTTATGTCTAACTTAAATCTTTTCGATAGATCTTTGTATAAAGTTGAAGTATTTTTTTCTAAACTCAAAACATAATTAAAATATTGCAAAGGTGTAAAGTTTTCATATGGTCTAAAGTCTCCTGCTAAATAAGAAACATCTTTTCTGATTTTAAAGTTTTTTTTTGTTACTCTTTGGCTTGAAATCCACATGCTCCCTGAATCAGGATAGGTAAGATTTAGTAGACATCTCATAGTAGTTGTTTTGCCGGCGCCATTTTCTCCTAAAAGACCGTGGATTGTACCTTCTGAAACCTCAAAGCTTATTTTATTTAAGGCAGTAAAATCTCCGTATTTTTTTTCTAGATTCTCTACTTTTATCATTATTCAGCATATGAGTTTAATGCTTCTTCATCGAATTCTGCGTTACTGAAAACTTTTTGCACATCGTCTAATTCTTCTAGATCATCTAGTAGTCTTAATGTTTTAGTTGATTGATCTTTATCTAAAGAAACAGTTGAATTTGGCACTAGTGCAATTTCAGCCTTTTCAAGAGTTACAAATTCTTTTCCTGAAACTTTTTTTTGAATTGAAGAAAGGTCAGAATATTGACATGTGATTTCTACAGTATTATCGAAAACATCAAAGTCTTCGGCTCCATCATCGATACTTTCAAGAGCAATTATTTCAGGATCACCATCTGTCACATTTATAACAATTTGCCCTTTTTGTTCAAAGTTCCATGAAACAGCACCTGTTGAAGCAAATGTTCCTCCGGCTCTTGTAATAGTCGACCTTACGGTAGCAGCTGATCTGTTTTTATTATCCGTTAATGTTTGAATTATTAAACCAACTCCACCAGGACCAATACCTTCGTATGTTATTTCTTCAAAAGAATCTCCGCCAGCTCCAGTGCCTGATCCTTTAGCAATAGCTCTTTCAATATTATCCTTAGGCATATTTTGTGATTTTGCATTATCAATTGCTAATCTTAATCTAAAATTTAACTCAGGGTCAGAATCTCCCGACTTAGCTGCAACAGTTATTTCTCTTGATAGTTTAGTAAATAAAACACCTTTTTTAGCATCTAGTATGCCTTTCTTATGCTTTATCGTGCTCCACTTTGAATGACCTGACATTTAAATTATCTCTAAAATATATCTACTTTTATCTTTTGTAGATGCTAGTTTTAAAACATTCCTTATTGATTTGGCAATTTTGCCATTTTTTCCTATTATTTTACCTTTGTCATTCTCATCAACTGTCAGCTTTAGAATTATTTTATTTTCTTCTTCTACTGTTTCAATCTTTATTTCATCGGTATTTTCTACAAGATTACTTGCGATATACTTAACTAACTCCTCTGGAGTTTGAGGTTCTTGATTTTCAGCCATTTGATCACCTTTTATTTAACTTCTATACCTTTTGTTTTCATAAGACTACTTACAGAATCAGAAGGCTGAGCACCATTTGAAATCCATTTATTAATCTTTTCTTCGTCAATACTTATTTCAGGAGGATCTTGAAGTGGGTCGTATGTTCCAATTAGATCGATATACTTTCCATTTCTTGGAGCTCTTTGGTCTGCTACAACTATTCTATAAAAAGGTTTCCCTTTACTTCCTATTCTTCTTAATCTTATTCTTACCATTAATTTTACCTTGCTTTCTCAAAGAGAATTTTTATTGCTATTTGAATTTTACTCTACTATTTTATCATTTATCCATATAGTTCCATCCTCAAAAAATTCCTTTTTCCAAATTGGAACTGTTTTTTTTAACTCATCTACAAAATATTGAGATGCCTCAAATGATTCTTTTCTGTGTCTAGATTTTACAATAAGTATCATACTTAGTTCAGATGGTAAGACTTCACCCAGTCTATGAATAACTCTTATTAAACTTATATCCCACATTTTGTAAATAGCTTTAAATATTTTCTCAATTTCTATAATTGCCATATCTTTATATGATTCATAGAATAATTTAGTTACATTTCTATCAAAGTTATTATCTCTAGTTATACCTAAAAAAATAACTTCAGATCCATCAAATGTACCATGGTTTTCCTCAGTAAATTGATTCAATTCAATTTTTTCCTCAGTAAGGATTATTTCATGTTTTTTGGTTGAGCTCATATCTACTTCCCTCCACTCACTGGAGGAATAATTGCTAATTCATCATTATCATCTAATAAATCTGATAATTTACAATATTCTAAATTTTTAGCATACATATAGTTTTTTCTGTTTTTAATATCTAATCCAAAATCTTTAGAAATGATTTCAAGAATTTTAGACACTTGAGTTGGAGATTTTAATACTAATTCAATTTTATTGTGTCCAATATCTTCCTTGATTTTAGCAAAAAATTTAATCGTTATTTTTATCATTTTGTAAGCTTATATTTTTGATACACTAATTAGTATAATTTTTTTTATTTATTAATTATAAGGGGAGATCGCATAGAGGCCTAGTGCACCCGCCTGCTAAGTGGGAGGGGTTTTACCCCACGCGGGTTCGAATCCCGCTCTCCCCGCCATAAAAAAATATATGACTACTAAAACTAAAATTAACGATAAATTTCATATTTGGACAGTTGGCTGCCAAATGAACGTAGCAGATTCTCAAAGAGTTGATGTTGGACTAAAGAGGCTTGGATTAAACGAAGAAAAAAATATTGAAGATGCCGATATTGTGGTGCTTAATACTTGTGTAGTTCGTCAATCAGCAGAAGATACTGCAACTGGTCTATTAGGTAGATTAGCAAAGCAAAAAAAGAGAAAATCTACATTTATATGTGTTACTGGCTGTATGGTCGAATCAACAACAAAAACTCTTGCAGAAAGATTTCCACAAGTTGATTTATGGGCTAAGCCCCAAGATACTCCAAAAATTATAGAGAACATTGCAGATTTTCTGAACTTGTCCTCTGATGGTTGTGTTGAAAATCTTATTCCAGAAAAATCTAAATATGCTGAATTTGTCCCAATAGTACAAGGTTGTGATAAATTTTGTACTTTTTGTGTCATCCCTTATCGTAGAGGTAGAGAAACAAGTAAACCTTTACAACAAATTTCAGATGAAATAAATCAGTTAGTTTTAAATGGAGCTAAAGAAGTAACATTGTTAGGTCAAAATGTGGATTCCTATGGTCATGACTTAAATCCTAAGAAAGATTTGTCTGATTTGATGCATTCCATACATGATATTTCAGAACTGCAGAGGATACGATTCCTAACCTCACATCCAAACGATATGTCGATCAAATTGATCAATACAATAAACGAGTTGCCAAAAGTATGTAAGTGCATAAACTTACCATTTCAAGCTGGTTCTAACAGAATTTTGGCTAATATGAGAAGAGGCTACACAAGAGATCAATTTTTGAGAAAAATAGATCAAATAAGACAAATTATTCCAGATGTTACATTAACTACAGATCTTATAGTAGGTTTCCCAGGTGAAACAGATCAAGATTTTAATGATTCTATTGAGTTACTAAATATTGTAAATTTTGATAAAGTGCATGTAGCTGCATATTCTGAGAGAAAAGGTACATTTGCGTTTAGGCAAATTCAAGATGATGTACCTATAAATATAAAAAGAGAAAGACTGAATGAGGTAAATAAATTACAGGATAAGATACAAAATAACCTGAATTCTAAGTACTTAGGTAATAATTATGAGGTTTTAATTGAGGGTAAAAACAGAGAAAAATTTTACGGCAGAACTGAAGGCGATAAGTTGGTTTATGTAGAAAACTTAAGTGAAGACTTTCTTGGAGAAATAGTAAAAACAAAAATAATTGACTTTTCACCGTACTCACTTGTTGCAGAAAAAATATAAAAAATTATATAAAATTAAATAAAGCTTTGATTTTTTTACAAAAATTTATAAAATAGTTTATTAATTTCTTCTATTCTATTTAGAAGAAAAATAAAAAATGGTAATTAAACATCAAAATAAAATAAACATACCAGTAACTGAATTAGAACAGTCAGCTTTCTGTCAAGATGGCTCTAATTTTAGAACTAAAACTCTAGAACAAGAGTTTAAATCTGGTGTTCGATGGCAGAAAATACCTACTCGGTATCTTAAGCTGAAGCCAGATGAAATAAAATCATCAATTAAGGAATTGAAAAAATCTTTAGGTGATAAAGTGATGATATTGGGTCATCATTACCAAAGAGAAGATGTTATTGAATTCTCTGATTTACAAGGTGATTCTTTTCTCCTTTCAAAACTTGCTGCAGAAACAAAAAATGCAGAAGTAATAATTTTTTGTGGTGTTCATTTTATGGCAGAAACTGCTGAGATTCTATCTTCTGAAAAACAAAAAGTAATTTTGCCAAATATGGCTGCAGGTTGTTCCATGGCTGATATGGCAGCAACTGAAGATGTAAAAAGATGCTGGAATGAATTAAGTAATATTTTTGAATCAAAAAATGACAAACAACCAATTATTCCTGTTACCTATATGAATAGTACTGCTTCAATAAAATCTTTATGTGGTGAAAATAATGGAATCGTTTGTACATCTTCAAACGCTAAACAAGCGTTTGATTGGGCCTATGAAAGGGGAGAGCGCATTTTGTTTGTTCCTGATCAGCATTTAGGAAGAAATACTGCAAAGGATTATGGTATTGATGAATCTGAAATGGTTATTTGGGATCCTTATAAAAAAAATGGTGGCTTGGAAGTAGATGAGATCATTAAATCAAAAATAATTCTTTGGAAAGGTCACTGCTCTGTTCATACAAGATTTTCAGTTCAACAAATTGAAGAAGCTAAGAAGAAAGATCCAAATGTAAATATTTTAGTTCACCCTGAATGTACTAATGAAGTAGTCTCAAAAGCTGACTACGTTGGATCAACTGAATATATCAAAAATGTTGTACATGAAGCTAAACCTGGTTCTTCTTGGGCTATAGGAACTGAAATTAATTTGGTTAAGAGATTAGCACATACTTATACTGATAAAAATGTTTTTTGTCTTGATGAAATGGTTTGTCCATGCGCAACTATGTACAGGGTTCACCCAGCTTATCTTCTGTGGGTTTTAGAAGGATTAGTTGCAGGATTTTTGATAAATCAAATTTCAGTTGATGAACATGATCAAGAATTTTCTAAGCTCAGCCTACAACGAATGTTGGATTTACCAAAATAAAGGCCTAAAATTATAAATATTAATTTACCAGATTTAGATAAAATTATTAATCTTTCTATAGATGAAGATTTGTCCCTCGGAGATATAACTACAGAATCATTACGATTAGATTCCAATGAAATAATTTGTAATATCATTTCTAAATCTGAAGGAGTTCTTTCAGGTAATATTGTTGCAAAGAAAGTCTTTGAAAAACTTGATAGTAGTATTGAATATACTGAGAAAATAAAAGATGGTGAAAACTTAAGCGTCAATTCTATAATTGCAAGTATAAAAGGTAATGAGAATACTATTTTAGCTGGAGAAAGAATTGCCCTGAATTTTCTACAAAGAATGTCAGGAGTTGCAACTCTAACAAAGTCTTATGTTGATAAAGTACAAACTATTTCAATAACTGATACTAGAAAAACTATTCCGGGCTGGAGAACTCTTGATAAATATGCAGTTAGATGCGGTGGAGGCTATAATCATAGAAGAAATTTAGGTGACGGAGTTTTGATTAAAGATAATCATATATCAGCAGCCAAGAGTCAGGGCTTATCTATAAAAGATATAATAATGAGAGCAAAAAAAAATTCTCCTCACACAATAAAAGTAGAAATAGAAGTGGATAACTTTGATTTACTAGATGAAGTTTTGGCTACTGATGTAGATATTATCATGCTAGATAATATGAACGATGATCAAATAATAAAGAGTATTGAAAAAATTCAAGGGAAAAAAACAGTAGAAGTTTCTGGCAATATTGATGACGCAAGACTTATAAAATTAAACAAGATTTCAGGAATAGATATTATATCTGTAGGAAAGCTTACTCATTCAGCTAAGGCTTTAGATATTTCTTTAGATTTCTAGTTTGAATCAAGAATCAAAGTAACTGGCCCCTCGTTTACTATATTTAGCCTCATTTTTGCACCAAATATACCAGTTTCTATTTTGATTTTTTCTTCTTTAATTTTTTCTAAGAATTTATTATATATTTCAAGGGCAAATTCAGATTTTGCAGAATTTATAAAACTGGGCCTTCTTCCTTTTTTAGTCTCTCCATAAAGTGTAAATTGACTTATTATCAGGAGTTCTCCTTGGATATCTAAAATTGATCTCTCGAAATTGTCTGTATTCTCATCTCCAAATATTCTAAGATTTAATATTTTTTGGATCATATAATCTATATCTTTATTATTATCATTATGTGTTATACCTAAAAGTACAACGAGACCTTGATTTATAGATCCAACTATTTTTTTTTCAACTTCTACTGAACCAGATGAAACTCTCTGAATTATAGCTTTCACTTCGTATCTTTTTTTGCTTTTTTTTCTGTTGTCTTTTTATCAGCTGTTTTATCTGTAGTAGTTTTTTTATCACTTTTTGAAGTTTTAGACTTAGGAGTTGATTTATAGTCTGTTGTATAAAAACCGCTTCCTTTATAAATCACACTGGGTGTATCTGTCCAAATCCTTTCAAGATGTGGATTATCTTTTTTGAATTTATCCACTTCACTAAAGGAAAGGATATATTCTTCTATTTCTCCTGTATTCTTATTCTTAAATTCGTATGTAGGCATTATTATTTGTCTCTATATATCTCTACTAAAACCTTTATTATAACTCAAAAACATAGGATCAGATTCAATTAAGATATTTTTAAATTTAATGTTTTTCTTAGTTACAGTTCCTATTTCGCTCCAGTGAATTTTATTCAAAATTTTAGATATTTTATTTTTATCTTTTACATCATATGAAAAAATAATTCTAGATTGATCTTCACCAAATAGTGCTCCAGCCCAGCTTTCAGGTACAACTTTTTCAATTTCTGCCCCTAGTTTATTTTTTTCACATGATAAAACCAAAGCTGTCATGAAACCTCCTAAAGAAATATCATGTGCAGATTTGATTAAGTTTTCAGCGATTAATTTTCTTATGCTTTCTTGAATTACTTTTTCAAATTCTAGATCTATAGAAATTTCTCCAGATAATTCTTTATCAAATATTCTTTGAAATTCACTACCTGACAAACCAAGATCTGTTCCCCATAGATTTTTACCTAAAATTCCAATTTTATGACCTGGTACAATAAATCCTTTACTTGGGATGTTAGTATTTTTATTCATTATACCCATAGCTCCTATGATGGGAGTTGGATTTATAGACGATGTATGCCCCTGGTTGAAAAGGCTTGCATTTCCACTTATGATAGGAGTGTCAAAAATTTCACAAGCATGGTTAAATCCATTGAATGTTTCTATTAATTCATATGCTCCTTTAGGTTTTGTTGGATCTCCGAAGTTCAATCCATCGGTTAATCCGATAGGAGTAGCTCCCATTACTGAAATATTTCTACATGCTTCTGCAATATTTATTTCAGCTCCTAATTTCGGATCTACCCCACATAATCTAGAATTTCCATCACAACTAAAAGCGAGCATTTTATCAGTATTTTTTATTCTGAGAACAGATGCATCTGATCCTGGTTCAACAACAGTATTTGTTTGAACATGATGATCATATTTATTATAAATACTCTTTTTTGAAACTATATTGTCAGATTCAAAAATTCGTTGAGTAAAATCCTTAATCATATTTCCATTAAATGAAGAGTATGATTTATTAATAGTTATTTTTTTCTTATTTGGTGCATATCCTGCAGATATGATGTTTAGGTCATATTCTGGGGGAGAGGTTAGAATTTTTATAGGAGTCTTTGATAAAAATTCCTCTTGGTTATAAATCTCTACATCATTACCCTCAATAAATTCTCCAATTATTTCACATTTTAGATCCCATTTTTCAAGAGTATTGAAAATATTTTTGTACTCATTATTTCTAACAGCAATTAACATTCTTTCTTGAGATTCTGAAAGCATTATTTCGTATGGAGTCATACCTTTCTCTCTAACTGGGACTTTACTAACATCAATTCTTAATCCTAGGTTAGATCTTTCTGCCATTTCGATTGCAGCGCTTGTAATTCCAGCAGCTCCACAATCTTGCATGCCAACAAGTTCATCAAGTTGAGATATCTCTAAACAGGCTTCAATCAATAGTTTTTCTAGAAAAGGATTTCCTACTTGTACTGCAGATCTTAGCTCTATAGTTTCTTCGAAATTTTGAGATGCTAATCCAGAAGCACCATGAATTCCATCTCTTCCAGTTTCAGAACCAATAATTATTAGTAAGTCTCCTGGGCTTTCTGCTTTGGCGCTTAATATTGAATCAGCTTCTACTAATCCTACACACATTGCATTAACTAATGGATTATTTTCATATGATTCATCGAAATAGCATTCTCCTCCTATATTTGGTATTCCTAGGCAATTACCATATCCTGATATACCTTGTACAACTCCTTTGGCTATTTGCATGTTTCTGTCATTACTTAAGTCACTGAACCTCAAAGAATTCAATAAAGCTATTGGTCTTGCTCCCATCGCAAAAATATCCCTTACAATTCCTCCAACTCCAGTTGCAGCACCTTCATAAGGCTCTACTGCTGATGGATGATTATGAGATTCTATTTTCATAACTATTGCTTTGTTATCACCTATATTAATTGCTCCAGCATTTTCTTCCCCTGCTTCAGTGAGTGTATACTTAGATTTTGATTTTATTGTTCTTAATAATTTTTTTGTATGTTTGTATCCACAGTGTTCGCTCCACAAAGCTCCGAATAGACCTAGTTCTAGTTCATTAGGTTCTCTTCCTAATTTCTCAATAATTAAGTTATATTCAGAAAGAGTTAAGGCTAGTTCTTTTAATATTTCTTCACTAACCATCTGATACCTTTTTCATAATCGATTTGAATATAGTTAAACCATCATCTCCTCCGATTAATTTTTCAGATGCTTTTTCTGGATGAGGCATCATTCCTAAAACATTTCCTGCTTTATTTGTTATTCCAGCGATATTATTTATCGAACCATTAGGATTATTTATTTCATTTACAGTACCGTCATTTGAACAATATCTGAAAATTATTCTATTCTCATCCTCAAGTTGATCTATAGTATATCTATCTGCTTGATAATTACCTTCCCCATGAGAAATGGGAATCTTAATCACTTCCTTATTTTGATATTCATCTGTAAATTTAGATTGATTATTTACCAAAAGATTTGACCATTCACATATAAAGGATAGATTTTTATTTCTTATAAGTATTCCGGGTAATAATTTGGATTCGCATAAGATTTGGAATCCATTACATATTCCGATAACAGGCCCACCATTATTTGCGAATTTTATTACATCTTCCATAATAGGAGAAAAGCTAGCTATTGCCCCAGTTCTAAGATAGTCTCCATATGAAAAACCACCTGGTAATACTACTAAGTCTAAATTATTGAGTTTTTGGTCTTTATGCCAGATATATTCGGTTTGAAATCCTAAAATATCTTTGGTTGCATAAAATGTATCTGATTCACTCCATGTGCCTGGAAAAACTACTATCCCTATTTTCAACTGACTAAATCTTTACTTATAAATTTATGATGTGATGAAATATATGATAATGAAAATAGAATTAAGTTCTATGCTTTTTACTGGTTTTTTAAAGTAGTACGATAACTTTTTCTTTTTTTATTAGAAATCTTTTTCTTCCTAATAGATGTAGGAGATTCGAAGTTTTGTCTTCTTCTAGCTTCAGATACTATAGACTCTTGTTGTACTTTCTTTGAGAACCTTCTTAGTAAAGCCTCAAAACTTTCCTCATCTTTTATTCTTACTTCTACCATATTTCCTTAATTTGAACTATTGATTTATATATTCTAAAGGAATTTTCAAAAAAAGTTCTAGTTATTTAGAATATTTATAGCACTATATAATCTATTTATTGAATTTTCTTTACCAATAGCGCACATTGTGTCAAAAAGAGGTGGAGATTCTTTTCTTCCTGTTAGTGAAATTCTTATTGGAAAAAATAGCTGTCCAGCCTTAAGTTCTAAATCTTTAGCTAGATTTCTAAACTTTTCCTCTAAAAATTCAGGATTAAAATCATCAACTGTTTGCAGTAATTCGATTGATTTACTTAGTCCATTAATTATTTGATTTATTTCTACTTTTTTTGGGACAAGAGAATCTTTTTCTATATTCAATTCATCATAGAAAAAATATTCAAGTAGGTAAGATGAATCAGATATTTTTTTGATTCGTTCTCTTATCAAAGGTGTTAATATTAGTATCTTTGATTCTAATAATTGCTTTGATACAGATTCAGATAATAATCCACCCTCATTCTTAGATTTATTCACTTCGAGTAGAATTTTTTCACTTAGTTCTTCATCACCAAGATTTCTTATATAAGCTCCATTCATCCATTCTAGTTTCTCTGGATCAAAAACTGCTGGATGCCCTAAAATTCTATCAATTGAAAACTTATTTATAATTTCTTGGATGTTCATGATTTCACTATTATCACCAGGAGACCAGCCTAGTAGTGCTAAAAAATTTAGTATTGCTTCAGGCAAATATCCTTTATCTTTATAGTCCAAAGCTGATTCAGCTCCGTGTCTTTTTGACAATTTCGCTTTATCTTTTCCTAAAATTAGAGAGACATGAACATATTTTGGATAATCCCATCCTAATGCATCATGAATAAGTACATGTCTCGGTGTAGAAGAAATCCATTCTTCCCCTCTAATAACATGAGAAATTTTCATTTCATGGTCATCTATTACGTGAGCTAAGTGGTATGTAGGCATTCCATCCGACTTTAGTATAACAAAATCATCAATTTCCTTAAGATTGAATTCTACTTTCCCTCTTACCTCATCAATAAATGGTTTTATTCCTCCATCTGGAACTTTAAATCTTATTACAATTGGCTTTATACTCTTATTTTGTTCATAATATTCATGTGATATTTCTTTATATCGACCTCTGTTATCGTATCTAGGAGGTTTTTTCTCTCTAATTTGTTGCTTTCTTAATTCTTCTAGTTCTTCTGGAGAAGTATCATCATAATAAGCCCATCCACTGTCTACGAGTTTTTTTGCTATTTCCATGTAAATGGATTTTCTTTCTGATTGTCTTATTGGTCCTTCATCCCAATCAAGACTTAACCAATTTAAACTTTTTATTATTGAATCTTCAGAATTTTCATCATATCTACTTTGATCAGTATCTTCTATTCTAAGTATAAATTTACCGTTATTAGCTTTAGCAAAAAGCCAATTGAAAATAGCCGTCCTTACACCGCCTATGTGTAGGTTTCCAGTAGGGCTAGGAGCAAATCGGACTCTTACGTTTTTATTTACCATTAAATTTCTTTCATATAATCTTTTAGGTCATTGGGCAAATCAGAAATAAAAGATAATTTTTCTCCTCTAATAGGATGAATAAATTCAAGTTTCGAACTATGTAAAAAAGGTCTTCCTAATTCAGATTTTTTATTCCCATATAACCTGTCACCAACAACAGGATGCCCTATATGTTCTAAGTGTACTCTAATTTGATGAGTTCTTCCTGAGTATAATTTTACATCTAAAAGAGAAAACTTTGAAAATGAATTAATAATTTTATAATAAGTTTTTGATTCCTTTCCCCCCGCCAAAACCTTTCTTTTAATTGGGTTCTGTGGATCTCTAGAAATAGGTGCATCAATAATTGCTTCTTTCAAAGTTGGTTTCCCAAAAACTAAGGATGTATAGTTTCTTGACACTTCTCTTTTTTTGATCATCTTTTTAAATTTTTCATATCCGATATTTGATCTAGCAATTATCATTAATCCTGTAGTATCTTTATCTAATCTATGAACAATCCCAGGCCTTTCTTTTTCTCCAATATTTTTTATTTCTGGATAGTCTTTTAAAATATTTTCACTTAGACTTAGCTTTGATGATTCTCCGGATTTGTGAGTAATTAGATTTTTTGGTTTATCAACAACAAAAAAATCATCATCTATGTATACATAATCAATCTTAGTTAATTCTTTTTTTTCTACTTGCTCTTCAACTTCAATTTCCAGTACAGTATTTGGCATTATAATTGTTGACTTTTTATTTACGATTTTCCCATCTACGAAACATTTATTTTGATCAATACTTTTAGATATTTTAGTCCTAGATAGATCGGTTTCAGATGATAAGATTTTATCCAACCTGTCCTGAAATTTTACTTCAATCCTAATTTTCATTTTTCTTACTGTCAAAAAATATAAGATCGACAAAATAAATAGTCAATGCAATTGATATTGATGAGTCTGCAATGTTAAAGATTGGCCAAAAGCCTACGTCTATAAAATCGTTAACATATCCGAATCTTATCCTATCAATAATATTTCCTAGAGCACCAGCAACAACTAGAGATATAAAAATTCTCATTGTAAGTTTTGGCTTCTCTATCAGTATGAAATAAAACGTGAAAAATACAGCTACAAAAATTGATATATATAGAAGTATTTCTCCATATGAACTAAATAAGCTAAATGCTGTTCCTGTGTTTCTTGCATAAGTTATTCTGATTATAAAGTTTTCGGGAATTGATTCTCCTAAACTTAAATTTTTGTAAACAATGTACTTAGTTATTTGATCAAAAATAAAAATTACGGGAAATAAACTCCAAAATACTTTATCTTTGAATAGCCAAGACTTGATAATTTTTTCTTTTATTGAGTTATAATTTTTCATATATATTATTATACAAATTTTACAGGAGGATAAATTGCATATCGATTTGAGGTCAGATACAGTAACTAAGCCATCTCCCGAAATGAGAAAAGCAATGGCTAATGCTGAAGTAGGTGATGACGTATATGGAGATGATCCAACTGTAAATGCTCTTGAGGAGAAAGCAGCAGAAATGTTTGGTAAAGAAGATGCTATTTTTGTTTCCTCAGGGACTCAAGGTAACTTAGTGTCAATTTTATCCCAAGCTACACGAGGTGATGAAATATTAATTGGTGATATTTGTCACATATTTTCATCTGAAGCTGGTGGAGTTTCAGTTTTGGGTGGAGTAGTTATGTATCCTTTAAAAACGAATCTAGATGGAACAATTGATGAACAAATAATTTTAGATGCTGTGAAGCCTGATGACTATCATAAACCTAGTACTAAACTTTTTGCCTTTGAAAATACCCACGGTGGACTTAGCGGTAAAGTCATTGATAAGAAGTCCTCTGACAAGATGGCATTAGCTGCAAAAAAAGCTGGATTGAGAGTTCATCTTGATGGTGCAAGAATATTCAATGCATCAGTTGCTCTAAACACTTCAGTTAAGTCATTAACTGAACATGTTGATTCAGTTACGTTTTGTTTGTCAAAAGGTCTTTCTTGTCCTGTAGGAAGTGTGATCGTTGGAGAAAAAGACCAAATAGCTGAAGCAAGAAGAATAAGAAAATTATTAGGGTCTGCAATGAGACAGGTTGGTGTTTTAGCATCATGTGGAATAGTTGCTTTGGATACAATGATTGATAGATTAAGTGAAGATCATGAAAATGCAAAAAAATTAGCCATAGGTTTAGCGGAAATAAATAAAATAGATATTAATCCCGATAATATTCATACAAATCTAGTAAGATTTAAGGTGCCTGAAAATACTGGCTTTGAAGTTGCTGAAAAGTTAAAAGAATTAGGGATTTTGATTAATGGATCTTACACAGATCTTAGAATGGTTGCTCATTATGGAATTGATTCAAAAGATATTGATAATACAATTCAATCAATGTCGAAAGTGATGAATTCAATTTAAGCTTTAATTAGACCATAGATTCTCAAATCTTTCCTTCAGAGTTTTTTCAATTCCTCTGTTATTTGGAGAATAATATTTTCTGTTATGAACATTTTTAGGGAAGTTGTCTTTTTTTATAAAAGCATCTTTAGAATTATGATCATATTCATATCCTTTTCCAACACCAAAATTCTTGTCAACGGATGTTTCTGCATTCATTAAATGATTTGGAACATCTGTATTTGGATTTTTTTCAACTTCGTCATATGCATTATTTATTGCCATATATGAAGAGTTGCTTTTTTCAGATAAGGATAAATAAATCGTAGCGTTTGCAAGAGGAATCCTCCCCTCAGGCATTCCTATTTTATTTACTGATTCGAAAGTAGTATTTGCAATAATCATTGCATTTGGATTTGCTAAACCGATATCTTCAGATGCACTGATAATTAATCTTCTTGCAATGAATAATGGATCCTCGCCATTTTTTAACATCCTAGCTAAATAATATATTGCGGCATCAGGATCTGAACCTCTTATAGATTTTATAAATGCTGATATGTTGTTGTAATGGTTATCACTTTGTTTATCATATATAGAGTTATTTTCTAGGAGCTCTTTAATTACATCCTTAGTGATAGTTATTTTATTTTTTGATTCTTTTGTGGACATTACTGCTAATTCATAAGTATCGATAGCTTTTCTCGCATCTCCTCCACACCCACTAAGAATTAATTTGATCACTTCTTTATCAAATTTAATATTTTTTTTAGAAAAAAAATCATCAAAATTTTCTATTTTATTAATGATTTTTTCTATAGATTTTGAGTTGTGAGGTTCAAACTTAAATATTTTGACTCGAGAAATTAATGGGTTGATTATTGAAAACCCCGGATGTTCAGTTGTAGCTCCAATGAGTATAATTATTCCTTCTTCAATAAGAGGTAATAATGAATCTTGTTGATTCTTTGAAAACCTATGAATCTCATCTAAAAATAGAATTGTTTTACTAGAATTTGTTGTTCTCTCATGAATTATCTCATCAGTTAATCTTCTTATATCAGCTAATCCAGAAGAAACAGCTGATAGAGATTTGAAGTTCAAATTTGTAACATTAGAAATTATTTTAGCTAGAGTAGTTTTTCCTGTCCCGGGAGGACCCCAAAAAATCATTGATGGAATAGTCTTGTTTTCAATTAAATTTCTTAAGATTTTACCTTTACCTAAAATATGCTCTTGTCCTATAAATTCATCCAAAGAATTTGGTCTTATTCTAGAAGATAAAGGAGAGTTTGATAGAAGTTCTTTTCTAGCATTATGTTCAAAAAGAGTCATTATTAAAAAAATTATTAAGATTTTCTATTAAATAACTATCATACTCAGGAAAAATTGTCCTTAAATCTAACATTAGCATTCCATTTTCAATTTTACCCAAAATTGGAGTTTTCAAATTCAGCAAGAAAGTTTCTAATTTCATAATTAATTTTTCTTGATGCATAACTACTGCAATGCTATCTAAATTTGCTTCAGGAAATGTTCCTCCTCCAACTGTAGAAGAAGTTTTTTCTAGAGAGAAAAAATTACTTGGTAATTTTTGTAATATATTTTTGCCTCTTTTTTCTAAATCTTTTTGTTTCAGATTTATCAGTTCCCATGAGGATAATTTATTTTTTGGATCATTAGATAAGTATTTTATTAAAATTGAATTCAATATATATAAATTTAATTTATCTACCCTAGATGCTCTAGCAAGTGGGCTTTTATTTATCTTTTCGATGTAATTTTTTTTACCCACTATAATTCCACATTGTGGACCTCCTAAAAGTTTGTCTCCTGAAAATAAAGTTATGTCTGCTCCTTCATCAACGCTTTCAGAAATTTTAGGCTCATATGGTAAATCAAAATCAACTGAATTCATGAAATTACCTGACCCAATATCATGAATAACTGGTATATTAAACTTTTTTCCTAAATTACTTAATTCATTTATTCCAACTTCACTGGTAAATCCATCGATTTTGTAATTAGATTTATGAACTTTCAGGATAGCTATTGTTTTTTCTGTAATATTATTTTCATAGTCTCTTAGGTACGTTTTATTGGTAGTGCCTATATCAATAATTTTTTGTCCAGACATTTTTATTATTTCTGGAATCCTAAACCCTCCTCCTATTTCGATTGATTCTGACCTAGAAACTAATATTTCTTTATTTTTGCCTAGCGCACTCAAGCAAACAACAAGGGCCATTGCGCCGTTATTAAACACACCAGATGATTCGCATCCAGTTAGAAGTTTCAATAATTCAGAAGTTTTAGAAATTCTTGAGTTTCTTTTTTTTTGGTTAATGTTTATTTCTAAATCAGAGTAATTTGAAATTAAATCGAAAACATTTTTAGAAATATCTTTTGGGATTGGAGATCTTCCTAAATTTGTATGTAATACAACTCCTGTGCCATTGATAACTATTTTCCCTTCAGCATTTAATATACTTTCACAAGCCATCAATATTTGATTCTTGAGTTCAGTAATTGAAACCTTTAAATCAGAATTTTTTTGGATTTTTTCTCTATAAGATTTTAGTTCAATATTTATAATTTTTTTTAGTATGTCTAAATTTATATCTAAGGTTGAAAACTCATTAGACTTTAGTAACTCTGTCATACTTGGAATGTTTTTTAATTCCATAAGAATTGGTATTTAAAAATATTATTACTCTTTTTTTCTATCATAGGAATTGAATGAAAAGAAGAAAGAGTTTATATTGGTTTAAGCTTTTTATTTAATAGTTACAAAAACGTACAACATTGGAGAAAATAATGGCAACTCAAAGTTACAAAGAAGTTAATGCAGAAGAATATATTGTTGAGGAAGAGCCATTCTTCATGCCTACATCGGACGAAATTGATGTTTTTCAAGCAGCATACAATGAACGAGTACCAATCCTTCTAAAAGGCCCAACAGGTACCGGAAAAACACGGTTTGTTGAATATATGTCTTGGAAAATCAATAGTAATGAAAATAAAGTTAAGGATATCCCACTAGTTACAGTAGCATGTCATGAAGATCTTACTGCTAGTGATCTAGTTGGAAGATATCTACTTGATGCAAAAGGAACCAAATGGATTGATGGACCTTTAACAAGAGCTGTTAAGTCTGGAGGGATTTGCTATTTAGATGAAGTTGTTGAGGCTAGAAAAGATACAACCGTTATTATTCATCCATTGACTGACCATAGAAGAACTTTGAGTATAGACAAACTTGGTCAAGTTATTCAAGCAGACGATGGATTTTTATTAGTAGTTTCTTATAACCCAGGATATCAAAATGCTGTAAAGGACTTAAAGCATTCTACAAGACAAAGATTTGTTGCAATAGAATTTGATTTCCCAGATGTTGAAAGAGAAACAAAAATTATTGCTCATGAATCAGGAGTTGATGAAGGAATATCAAATCAACTAGCTGTTTTGGGCCAGAAAATAAGAAATTTACGAGAGCATGGTCTTGAAGAAGGAGCAAGTACTAGATTGCTAATTTATGCTGCTCGACTGATAAAACAGGGTATTTCTCCTAAACGAGCTTGCCAAGTGGCATTGACATGGGGAATTACTGATGAGGTGCAAATTCAAGAAACTGTAGATCAAATAGTTTCTTCAATTTTTGAGTAAGATTTGAATCAAGAAAAATATAAATCCTTAAAAAAAATAATTGACGGAAGAACTTCTGAAAAAAATATTTTTGAAGAAAGCGAATTAATGGTTGCTGCTGTGAGCATCTTAATAGAAAAAGATAATCCTGATTATCCCATCTATATGATCAAAAGAGCGGATGAAGGAAAGCATGCACTTGAGTGGGCATTTCCTGGAGGAAAAATGGAAAAATCAGATTTGAACTTAAGTCATACTGCTACCAGAGAAACCAATGAAGAAATAGGCGCAGATACAAATGATTTTGTACTTTGGGGAGAATTAGAACCTGTAGTGACCCTTGGAACAGGATGGGCTATACAACCTTTTGTTGGTGAAATATCTAACAATCCTTCACTAAAGAAAAATGAAGAAGAAGTTGAAGAAATTGTCAAAATTCCACTTTTTGAACTTATTGAAGAATCTAATAAAAGATATGTTTCTTTTACAAGAGATGAAAAGAGAATAGATTCGAGGGCATTTGCTTTCGAAGATAAACTTATTTGGGGAGCTTCGGCAAGAATGATAATTCAAATCTCTGATCTAATTAATAAGAAGGTTAATAATGGATAATATTTCAAAATACCCACCTGAGAAAATAAAGAGATTGTTGAAGGCATATCCTGAAGATGTTTCCAAGAAATATTTAGAATCCAGAGAAATCCTTGAAACAAAGTTACCAGAAGAAATCTTATCTCAATGGGAGAATATAGGATTAGATATAGCACAATTATCTTCAAGGTCGTGGGAACCTTCATTGTCATATTTTTCTTCTTCAGTTAAGGTTCAACAGTATTTACCTTCAGGTCAATTTTTAGGTTGGTGTAAATCAGGATACGCATTATCTAAAGATTCAAATAAAATAGCCGAATCATTTTTAAATGCTAGCTCTCAAACAATGGTTAGACTAAGACCTAGATATATAGAAGAATGGGTTTCAAGAGTAACAAAACTCCATAAAGGAACATGGAAATCTACAAATCTAACTTGTAAATTATTTGAGTATACTCCAATCATATTAGAAACTCTAACTTTTGATCAATTTTGTAAACTCTCCGATTTTATAGAAGTTTTATCAAATAGATCATATGACTTATCTAATGAAATTTTAGAAACTTCTTTAAAGATTTATTCTATGAATTTTCAAGAAATTGATGAGTTGATCCATTTGTCAGTTCTTATTACAGAAAATGAATGGAGAGATATAAAACCAACTTATGAAATTATAAAAGATCAAATAACTAAGCTCCCAAATGCTCATACTAAAATAACATTTGATATGACCAGGAGACTTCATGGACTTTCAGGGTTTAAGATATCTGAATTTCTTCAGCTAATAATTAGGACATTGTCCTTAACGAACAAAAACGATAATGATCAGATACTTCAAATGACTCAGCAGGTAGTTAATAATGTGCCAGTTGCTACTTTAGATTTCTTGAAAAACATACCAAGATTGCTCGATACACTAGATATTGATCAATTAGATCAATGGAAATCACAAGGTATAAGACTTGGAATTGATCAGGATACTAATACATCACCTGCTTCTCAATTTTTTAAGTTACAGTCTAAAGAATCAAAAGATTTGATTGATAAGATTTCATCAAGTGTAGAGTTGTCTAGGATTAAAGATCTAATGAAACTTTATTGTACAGCTTTATCTGGTGAAGATGTCTTAGTTTCTGGATCTAAGAATATAACTGAAAAAAATATTGGATGGGGTGAATCAGATTTAGCTACTTCAGATGGAAAAACTATTTATTTACCTGATGTAATAAAAAGGTATAACAAAAAAGAAGAAAATTTTAATTTTTATAAAGTTTTAGCCTCACACCAGCAGGCTTTAACTGAATATGGAAGTTATAAATATGATCATAATATAGAGCCAGTTAATCCAAAATCAAAAGCAATATTTAATGCACTACTTACACAAATCAATGATTCAGATGAGGATCATGCCACAAGAATAGCGAAAGTACTTAGGGGTTCATATCCTTTCAAGCATGATCCCACTTTAGCAGATGATATTTTTAGCATAGTAGAAGAATACAGAGTTGATCAATTGATTCTAAAAAAATATCCTGGCCTTAGAAAATTTTATAGGAAAGTTCAATTAGAAGAACTTGAAAATAGAAAAAATAAGGATGAAGATGGCGACAAGAAAAGAAGAGAATTATTTGTTGAAAAGGTATTGAGATTTACTTTAGGAGATGATGACAGGCATGTTCCTAAAGGAACAAAGTCAAAGTTTGAAGAAATTGTTAGATATTTAATGACTCTTTCAAAAATTTCCAATGACAAAATTAAAACGGTTGAAGATTCAATGGCTGTCTCTTTCAGACTTTTTTCTTTGATTAGAGATATTGAAAATGATGTTATAGAATCTGACGAAGCTCAGGAAGAAGCTGATGAGATTAAAGATGAAGAGTTAGATGATTCTGAAGATAAATTTGAAGATGAAGAAATTGTAAATGATATGATCTCATACTTTTCTGGTGGTGAAGGAGAACCAGGTGAAGGAGAAGAATCAGAAGAAAACTCAATAAATCCTCCTGAAGAAGGTGAATATCAATCTCCAGAACCTGTTGAATACCAAGGAGACTTTAAGCCAGAATTGGGTCAGCTTCTTACAGAAATGCTCACAGTAAGTGGGGATGAAATGCAAGGTGAGGGTGAAGAAATGGAAGGATTAACCCAAGAACAGATTGAAGAATTGATCCAGAATTCACCCGATTTAGAAACCAAAGAATCAGATGAAAATCAAGAAATGACTGAAACTCCAAATCAAGAGTTGCTTGAAAACTTAATGAAGGAATTAAAAAATAGAGATGTAGATAATAATTCATTTACCGGTGGAGAACCTACGCATGTAGATGAAGAGGGAGGCCCATTAGAAGCAAAAGAACCTGATACATTTACTTATGATGAATGGGACTTTAGAGATGTAGAATATAAACCAAACTGGTGCCTGCTTCATGAAAAAAAACTTCCCGATGGAGAAGCTAATTTTTATAGAGAAACTCTTACTAATAATTCTAATCTTGTGCACCAAATCAAAAAACAGTTTGAGCTATTTGTTCCAGAACAATATCGAAAACAAAAAAGACTTGAAGATGGAGAAGAGGCTGATTTAGATGCAGGAATTGAGGCATTAATAGACTTGAGATCAGGAGTAACTCCTGATGAAAAAATTTATTGGAGAAGAAATAAAACAGAGCGATCTGTTGCTGTTGCATTATTAATTGATATGAGTGCATCTACAGCAGAAGCGATTGATGATAGTACTAAGTCTAGTTCTGATGACTGGGGTGCCCCTGATGATCCAGTAGAGTATATGGTTTGGCTAAGATCAAGAAGAGCAGAAGGGCTTAGGAGATCATATAAAAGAATTGTTGATGTTGAAAAAGAAGGTATTGTATTAATGGTTAACTCTCTAGAAATGCTAGGGGATGATTATGGTATTTATGGATTTTCTGGATATGGAAGAGAAAATGTTGAATTCTATACGATTAAAGATCTTGATGAAAAGTTCAACGATTCTATTTCTGGAAGGATAGACAGAATTGCTCCTTTGCATGCAACAAGAATGGGGCCTGCTATAAGACATACCATAACAAAACTTGAAGATCATGAGGCAAGATCAAGAATACTATTTTTGGTCACTGATGGAAGACCTCAAGATAGAGGATATTCTAGAGAAGGTGTAGAAAAAGAATATGCTGTATATGACACCCGACAAGCATTGATTGAAGCTAGACAGAAAGGAATAACTCCTTTTTGTTTGACAGTAGATAAATCAGGACATGACTATCTTAAAACTATGATGGATGATTTACCTTATGAAGTTCTTTCTGATATCTCAATGCTTCCTGCAAGATTACCTGAATTATACAGAAAAATATCTACTTAAAGAAAGACAGTATTTTATCTGCCCATTTTTTTTCGACTAGAATCACGTCTTTTGTTTCTGCAGCAACTGCATAGTATCCCGTTTCATCTTCATTCAAGTCTCCAATACTAATAGAGGTATTGTACAGAGTATTGACCCCAAATTGGTCTCTCGAAACGGTTTTTATATCAATATAAGGTGCATCAAGTCCCAATCCATATTTTGTGTAGTCTTCAGTGAATAATAGATTTAACTGAACGGAATTTAATATTTGTAAATTTGAGAAGTCAACTAAAAAATTTGAAATAGGATTTGAGTCAACTTTTTCATCTCCTGTGCAAGGAGAACTAGATAAAGGAATATAACATGCATACCAATCATTATTTTTTTTACTGTATGCTTTAGTAATCTCTCCATCATTTATCAAAACAACTTCAACTACTTCTTCCGTATTTATTTTTTTCATCCACTTAGGATAAGGGGGATCTTCAACAAGTCTTGTTAATACAGCTTTCCATGTTGCATCAACCATAACTAGCCTTTCGTCTCCTTCAAGATATGCATAGTTATTTGTTAAGTCAGGAGTCTCATTTCCAATAAATAAAGTTCTTTTATCACCACTATCAAGAAAAATAGAGATTTCAGTTTGAGGATCATCTAATCCATATTTTGCTTTATCATCAATATTTTCAGATATAGTTCTATATAACTGTGGACCCTGTAAAAGATCAATTATTCCTCCCCATCTATAGGCATCAGTAGGTATACCATTCATGTTGTCAAAATACCATACATTATCCTCTAAATGCCAACTAAAATTTTGGGAGTTATTTGTTATTGATATATTCGTAATATCTCCTGATGAAATCCTGTAGAAGTATGTGATTTCATTTTCTTCTTTTTCTTCCCCTATATCTGATTGGAAAATTAGTACTCCAAGTATTGAAAACCACGAAAGAAGAATTATTAAGATTAATGTAATTCTTAGATTCATTTTATCTTCTTCGCCACCAACTAATGAATCCACCTATTGTAACAAGAGTTGGCATCAACAACCATCCACTCCATCTTATGAAGTCTCTTTCACTTTTAGTTAATACTAATTCTCTATAAGCTTGAGTTTTTGGTCTAATAGAAATTAATTCAAAATCTTTAGCAAGCCAATTTATACTATTTATGAACAAGTCACTATTTTTTGCTGAGCCTGAATACTTATTTGATGCAAAGTCTGTATCTCCAACAACAACAATTGATGTTTGAGCAATAGTTCCATCTTCTTTTTCTATAGGTGTCTTACCTAATTCAGATATAGACTCAATTGCTAATATAGTTGGGAAGGGTCCCAAAATATCTGTTTCGACATCGTATCTAAGATCTTCTACATCTGAAACCTTTTGTGCCCAACTTTCTAGAGTTGTAAAAGCTAATGGAATATGTTTTAAATATGGTTCCCCATTTTCTGAAACAGGAACTGTATCAGGACTTATAGTAGAAGCTAAGAAAGATGAACCAGGCAGGTATAAAACATCAAAATCAGTAGTTATTTCATGAATTGGTAGTTGACCATTTGTCTTTTTGATTTGTAAATAGTTTGGCTTAGGGGCAACAAAACTAGCCATATCAAATACAGTCCCTTCTCCTACAGCTACTCCATATTTATATAAAAATGTTTTGACACCATCGGGAGTTGCTTCAGGCTCTATCATCATTAATAATGTTCCACCTTGCCATAAGTATTCAGAAATTATTGCAGAATCTTGAAGTGTAAAATTTGATTCCGCTCCAGCAATAACAACTACTGCAGGAATATTATTTTCCGAAAGGAGTATTGCTAACTCTTGAGATGTAGATGAAAGAACTTTATAGTTTTGTGCTAGAAGATCTGTATAGATCAATCCCATTCCAGAAGAATTTGGGTCAAAGTCAGTTATGTCTCTTTCGCCATGACCGGTTAGAAATATAACTTCTTTTTGTTTAATTTGATTTACGATTAATAAACCTGTGATGATATCTTGTTCAGTAAATACAGTATCTGAAATTTCTGTATTTCTTCCTGGTATTATTTGAGATCTCCTAGAATCCATAGCTTCGACTACTATTGAAGGGAAAGTGTTTACACCATAATTTGAAGCTGCATTCGGATCAAGCTCAGGATCAATCTTTTCATAATCTAAGCTAACTTTTTTTGATCTTCGCTTAAACTCAAGTAAAAGATCTTCTGTAGCTCTCCATTCAGCATTTTTTTCAGGTGTATTTGTTGCCATAAATACTGTGATTTTTACATCTTCATTTAAATTTCCAATTACTTTTATAGCTTGATCTTCAAGTATGAATTGTTTTGTAGCAGTTGTATCAATTCTCATCCATTCAGGTGAATCTGGCCTACCTGATAGCCAAAATAACATCGAATTTAAGATAATAATTAAGCTCAAAGAAGCTAAGAAAATAATAGATGTATTTATTCCATATCTACCTCTTCTGCCAAAAATAAAAAATATTATATTTTTCCAAGAAATAAATCCAATTATAAAAGTTAGCAATAAACCAGCTAACATCATGTAAAGACCGATTACAGAAATATCTCTAAAAAAGATCCAAACTATAAATCCTAATAAAATCGACGATATTGAGGCTAGGACCATTCCTTGTCTGATTGATGTTATGTTTTCTCTGATTTCATCAAAAAGTTTTTTGAAATTAAATTTTGTAGACTCCATAGATGGTCTTTTATTATCACTACTCATTTTATCGCCATCTCCTAGATTCTAAAATTACAATAGTAAGCAGTAAAAATACTATCGTTACAGATATGTAAAAAATAACATCAACAAGAGAAAATATACCTCTAGAGAAATCAGCAAAATGTCCACTTTCAGCAACCCCTAAAGAGCCTAGGTCAAATACTGAAAAAGAAGCTCCTAATTGTAAAAAGCTTAATATCTCACTTCCAATACCAGTAACTCTATTTGATATAAAGTCGATTATAGTCAAACTTGTTAATATACCAGATCCAACTATAAGCCCAACTATTTGATTTGGTGATAAAGACGATGCGAAAAGTCCAATTGCAAGCGTAGCTGATGAATATAGAAGTAAGCCAAATATACCATTTAGCAGAGGTCCTGAATCTGGGTCTCCAAATATATACAAAAGGACAACAAAATATAGTGAAAAAACAATCATCACAATTACTGTAGCTAGCGAAGCAAAAAATTTACCTAAAACTACTTCAACTTCCTTTACTGGAGAAGTGAGAAGAAGTTCCAAAGTTCCTAATTTTTGTTCTTCTGCAATAAGTCTCATTGTTATAGCGGGAGACATAAATATCATAAAGAATGTTGCTCCAGCCAAGTAGCCTCTGATTGTTGCTTCGGAAAATGCATCAGAAACTGATGCTACGAAAAAAAATCCTGTTATTGCTAAATAAGCTGCAGAAACTATATATGCCATAGGTGAGGCAAAATATGTTTTTATTTCTTTCATAAGTATTATGTAAATATTTTTCATTTTCTAATTCTCTTGTGTAAGTTGTAAAAATATTTCTTCTAAAGTCATTGGTAAAGGAGTGAGGTTTCTTAGTCCCCATCCACTATCAACGATTGATTTTGCAATTTTTTCTGTAGCATTTTCATTTGTTTTTGCATCAACTACAATTGGAATAAAATTTTCTTTTTTACCTTGATCAATCTGCTCTGCTCTTGAATCAGACCTGACATCAATAACAGAGTCTATTTTTCTTAAGTTTGAAATAATTGAGTCAATTTTTGTCCCTGATATACCTGCTTCAATTCTCTCTGTACCTGATAATCTGTTAGACAAATTTGCAGGTTTATCATCTGCAACTATTCTCCCATCAGATATTACTAAAACTCTTGGGCAAATAGCAGATACTTCAGGTAGAATATGCGATGAAATTAATAGGGTATGAGATTCTCCAAGTTCACTTATAAGTTCCCTTGTTTCAACTACCTGAATAGGATCTATTCCAATGGTCGGCTCATCCATAATTAATACATCTGGTTCATGCAATATAGCTTGTGCTATTCCTGTCCTTTGTCTGTAACCTTTTGAAAGCTTACCTACATGAGTATTTCTGTAGTCTCCTAATCTTACATGATCGATTACTTTATCAATTCTTTCATTTATCCATTTCTGGTTCATGCCTCTGATTTTACCCATAAAGCTAAGGTAATCAGTTACAGTCATGTCTAAATAAAGAGGTACTGTTTCCGGTAGATAGCCAATATGCCTTCTAGCATCAAGAGAATATTTTACAGTGTCATAACCACTAACAGTTATATTTCCTGAAGTTGGAGGTAAGTAACCTGTTATGCTTCTCATAGTAGTAGTTTTACCAGCCCCATTAGGTCCTAGAAATCCTACTATCTCACCTTTTAGTACTTCAAAAGATACATCAATAACTGCAGGATATGGCCCATAGTTTTTATAAAAGTGTTCAACTCTTATCAAAAATAATTCTCTTTCACGTATTTTTTATCTTAACTAGTGTACATAAATTTATATAATTCAGCCTTATTTTTCTAATCTAATTTATAATAAATGTATGACCTTTGAATTAGATCAAGTTTATTGTGACAATGCTGCTACAACTCCAGTTACTAAGGAAGTTTTAGATGAAATGTTGCCTTTTTTTACAGAATCTTTTGGAAATCCCTCAAGTTTGTATATGCTCAGCCAAGATTCAAGGGCAGCTATTGAATTTTCTAGAGATAAAGTAGCAAAGGTAATTAATTCAAACCCTTCAGAAATAATTTTCACAAGTGGAGGAACTGAGTCAAACAATCTAGCTATGAAGGGGATTTGTTTACCAAAAATTATTGACGATCAAAATGAAATTATTATATCTACAATTGAACATCATGCAATAATTCATCCTGCTGAACAATTAAGAAGTATTGGTTATGAAGTTAAATATTGCCCAGTAGACGAAGAAGGAATTATAAAATATGATGACTTCGTAAATATGATCACTAATAAAACAAAGTTTGTATCAATTATGTTTGCAAATAATGAGATAGGCTCTATTCAAAATATTAAGAAACTCGTCGAAATTATAAGAGAAAAAGAAAAACAAATAAATAAAAAAATATTTTTTCATACAGATGCAGTACAAGCTATAGGTAAAATACCAGTTAATGTCCGAGACTTAGGCGTTGATTTATTATCAATTTCTGGTCATAAGTTTAATTCTCCCAAAGGAATTGGAGCTTTATACGTTAATGAAAATGTAATCTTAGAACCTCTATTAGATGGAGGAGGACAAGAAAGACAGAATAGATCTGGGACTGAAAATGTTCCGAGTATCGTTGGCTTAGGAAAAGCAATTGAGATTGCTGAATCAAATAGAGAAAATTTTTATAATCACACCAATGATTTATCAAATAGGTTCATAAGTTTACTTAGAAATAAAATACCTGATTTTGTTCTACATAGTCCCAAAAATGGATTGGGTAATATAGTGAATTTCTCAATTCCAAATATACAAGGTGAACCAATACTCATTGCCTTAGATTTTAAGGGTATAATGGCTAGTAGTGGTTCTGCTTGCAGCACAGCCAGTATAGAACCAAGTCATGTATTACTTGCTAAAGGCGTGGAAGAAAAACTAGCACTAGGATCAGTAAGATTATCCTTTAGTAACTCAAATACATTTGATGAAATTGATTATATTGTAGAAAGTATTGACGAGGTTTGTAGGGATCTCAAAAGTTAAGTTATGAAAGATTTAAAAAACTTAGATTATGGTAAATACCAAGATTCTAAAGAAATAATAGATATCTCTTTAGAATATATTCTTTCCAATAAATATGAGTATGGACCAGATTTTGAAAAAAAAGAAAAAAATTATAAGATTACTAAAATTCAAACAAGCAATGATATTTCTAGAATTTATCTAAACTTTCAAATTGAAGGATTCACTAATCCAGGGGAAGAATATATAGAAATTGATTCAGAAAATAAAATCTTAACTAGAAGGGTAACCAAGTTTCCAAAATTAAATAAACCTAAATTTTTGATAGGTTTTACAATTTTTTCTGTTATATTTGCAGTTATTTCTATTCCATGGTTGCTTCTAAATACAGAAGAATTGGATCCCCTGTATAAGTCTGGAAAGGTTATATGGATTAAGAGTGGAGAACCAAAATATGATTCGAAAATCAATTATGATGGGCCTGATGCATTTACTGGTGAATTAACAAATTGGGAAATTGATTCTAATGATAAAGACAGTTATTTAGGATATTTAAAATTACAAATTATAAACGAGACTGCTAATACAATTACTCTTAATATTGATTCTGAAGCAGCTGAATTATTGGGTTCAGATGGAAAAACTTATTTTCCAACAAATTCAATTACTAGAGCATATGAGATAGGTAAAATTCAAAATAATTATAAAGTTAATGATTTTATTCCATTGTGGGGAGATATAACATTACTTGAAGGAACAGAAGTTATTGGATATATGATAGTAGATCTACCTAAAGATGTAACTATAAGTAGACTTAGGTGGATAGCTAGTGATACTGTAACCATAAATTACTAACTTTAAATGAGTACAAAAAAGAATACTGAAGAAAAAATGTCTCCAGGCAGGAGACAATATTTAGAAATAAAAAATAACTATAAAGATTGTTTATTGTTATATCGAATGGGTGATTTCTATGAAACATTCGATGAAGACGCAAAGAAATTATCATCTATCTTAAACATAGCCCTAACTGCCCGTGATGTTGGAGCAGAAAATAAAGTCCCTCTCGCAGGTATTCCTTATCATTCATTAGAAAATAACCTGATGAAATTAATTAATTCTGGCATGAAGATTGCTATTGCAGAACAGACCTCAGATCCAAAAGAATCAAAAGGGATTGTAGATAGGGCCGTGACTAGGGTGATTACTCCTGGAACTGTTACAGATCCTGATTTATTAAATTCGAATGATAACAACTTTTTAATGAGCATATATAAAGACAAAGAAAGAATTGATATATGTGCTTTAGATATTTCTACAGGAAAATTTGAAACATATGTCACCAATCAAGAGAATTTTTTAAATGAAATAGAACGATTGAATCCAAGAGAAATTATTTACTCGAAAGATAATTCAGAACTTTTTGATGAATATTTTGATTCTTTTCTTGTAAGAGAATATGATGGAATTGTAAAAAATTCTTCTCTTGGAAAAAGTATTATACAGACACATTTTGAAATTGATGATCTTTCGCAAATAAACTTAGAAAATAAAAAATCACTAATAATTAGTTTGGGAATGATTTTAGATTTTGTTGGATCAAATCAAAAAACTTTCGCAAAAAATATTCAAAAAATTAACAATGTTAATAGATCTGATGATCTTATATTAGATTATGTAACTCTAAGAGATCTAGAAATTACAAAATCTATTTCGGGAAATGATGATAATACTTTATTTAGCTTTATGAATTTAACATCTACTCCAATGGGGGCAAGACTTTTAAGAAACTGGTTGATTACACCTACTCAGAAGATAAAAATTATTGATGAACGTCACAAAAAACTTGAATGGATTTTTGAAAATAAAACTAATTTATATGAACTAACTGAAATACTAAAAAAAATAAGTGATTTAGAAAGACTTACTTACAGAATTGAAAATAAAACTTGTAATTATAGAGATTTGTTTTCTTTATATGAAAGCATTTCACAATTAGATACTCTCAAGAAAATATTTTCAGATTCTCCATTTAATTTTAATGTTAATTCCAAAAAAATAAATCAATTATCAAAATTCTTAAATCAAGCTATTGATACTGAAGTATTATTTGAAAACCAATCTAAATTACCAGTTCGAAATGGATTTAATAAAGAACTTGATGAACTGATATCTATCAAATATGAATCTAACTCAGCTTTACTTTCATTAGAGTCTACTGAGAAGGAGAAAACTGGAATCAATAAATTGAAAATAAGTTTCAATAGAGTTTTTGGATATTATTTTGAAGTAACTAAATCTAACTTAGATCAAGTTCCTGATTATTTTATTAGACGTCAAACATTAGCTAATTCTGAAAGATTTTATACTGAAGAATTAAAAATACTTGAAGAGAAAATACTAAATTCTGATGAGAAAATTTCT
>Ga0208130_1000040_pt1 | contig 65909 bp, 55 predicted proteins | sample ETNtaG_31_FD_185771 | JGI IMG/M metagenome (GOLD analysis project Ga0208130, IMG submission 185771) | Marine microbial and viral communities from oxygen minimum zone, Eastern Pacific Ocean - ETNP201310SV78 (SPAdes) (version 2) | ecosystem: Environmental > Aquatic > Marine > Oceanic ... | reverse complement strand
GATGAAGGTCTCAAGTGCTATTGAGGTCATGATTCCATTGAACATTGCAAGCATCATAATCGACATTGCGGTCCAGCCAAGTGCATCAAGATAAGGAATTAATTGGAAAGCTGCAATTGTTCCAAAATCACCAATGCTACAGCCAATCAAGCACCACTTGGTATTGTGTGCTGACTGTTTCCATACACTTCCATCTCGCCAATGGAATTCTTCTCCAAGACCATCCACGGTGTATCCGATTGATCGAACTGCACTGGACAAATTTTCTCTTGATGAGCCAGAGTGAGAAATGACCGCAGAACCTTGCTCATGAGAAACCTCGGCAGAACTAACACCAGATACTGATTGAAGAGCATCGCGAACTCTAGATGAACATCCGTCACAGGTCATACCTCCGACTTCGAGCGTGATGGTATCTGACATGTATACAACCCCGCTGAATTAGCCTTTGAACCCTTGCAATTAGCCATAAGCGCCCTTTGGGCGACCCCCTCAAGTTCAAGACGACACCTCAGTTCGGGTGCTTCGATGGTAGTGCCCACGCAAGCAGGTGATCTTGATCCGGTCGCCCTAGAGACTGCCTTAATGCAAACCTGGAGCGATGAGAAGACATTCGTCCAGAGCATTGAGGAGCGCCGCGAAGGCGCATCACCTTTCACCTTCCTAGAAGGTCCACCTACTGCTAACGGAAAACCTGGCATTCACCACGTTATTTCTCGTCTATTCAAGGACTTAGTTTGTCGATGGAAGACTATGGAAGGGCACATCGTGGAAAGAAAGGCTGGCTGGGATACTCACGGGCTTCCTGTTGAAATCGAAGTTCAAAAACAACTAGATTTGATGAGTAATGAAGCGATTGAAGCCTACGGAATGGAAGCATTCAATCAGAAATGCAAGGAGAGTGTTTGGACTTACGAACAAGCATGGCGAGAAATGACCGAAAGAATGGGATTCTGGGTCGACATGGATGACCCGTATGTTACCTTACAGGATGAATTTATTGAATCTGCTTGGTGGTCTTTGAAGCAAATGTTCGACAAAGGACTGTTGTTCAGAGGACATAAGGTCCTACCTTATTGCCCCCAAACAGGAACCAGTTATTCTAGTCATGAAGTTGCTCTTGGATACAAGGAAGTTTCAGAACCTGCGGTTTTTGTTAAGTTCAAATTGTTAGATGATGATGCTTCTGTCTTGGCTTGGACTACCACTCCTTGGACACTCCCTGGAAATGTTGGACTCGCAGTTGGGCCAGATGTGACTTATGTTCGAGTCAAGATTACAACTCCAGCATCAGACTCATGGGAGGGGCGTGGAGGATCTCCAATAGAGGAAGAATTGATTCTTGCCAAGGACCTAATGAGTACAGTTTTGAGGCATCAAGTGGAAGTTATTGACGAATTCCCAGGCTCAAATTTAGTCGGCATGTCATACCAACCTCTGTTTGAAGGTGCAATTGATGGATCGAATCATCCCGCTGCTTGGACAATCGTAGGTGCTGACTTCGTCACTACTACTGACGGCACAGGTGTTGTACACACAGCGGTAATGTATGGTGAAGACGATTACAATCTCGGAATGAAGGAAGGTTTTCCTGCACAACATACCGTTGGGATGGATGGGAGATTTGTTGAAGGAACTCATATGCAACTTGACGGAAGATACGTCAAGGATTGTGATTCCGATATTATTGACCTACTCGCAGAGCAAAATTCGCTCTACAGAGAGCACACATATACTCACGATTACCCACATTGTTGGCGAACCGATCATCCTCTGTTGTACTATGCAATGGACAGCTGGTTCGTTCGAATGACTGCGGTCAAGGAACAAATCCTGCAATACAATTCCGAAGTAGAGTGGGCTCCTTCGTGGACTGGTGAAAAGCGCATGGGTGAATGGCTTTCTAACATCAAAGATTGGGCGATTAGTCGAGAAAGATATTGGGGGACTCCAATCCCAGTTTGGATCTGCCAAGAATGTGGTAAGGAACACTGCATAGGAAGTATCGCTGAAATGGAGGAAATGAAAACCGCTGATTCCTCAATGCCTCCTGAATTACACAGACCCTATGTTGACGATGTAAAATTGCACTGCCCATCGGATGGATGTTCTGGAGAAATGATTCGAGAGCCGTATGTCATGGATTGTTGGTTCGATTCCGGATGTGCTTCTTTCGCCCAATGGCATTATCCATTTGAGAATCATGATAAATTCGACGGTTCATTTCCTGTGGACTACATTTGCGAGGCTGTTGATCAAACTCGTGGTTGGTTCTATTCGCTCATGGCAGTATCTACTACGGTATTCGACAGCATATGCTACAGAAGATGTCTCTCATTGGGTCATATTCTGGATAAAGATGGTAAGAAAATGTCGAAATCAAGAGGGAATGTTGTCAACCCCTGGGACCATTTCAACAAGGAAGGTTCAGATTCAATTCGCTGGTATATGATGACACAAAGTGCCCCTTGGTCACCGACCAATTTCGACCCAAACGGAGTTCGCGAGTCATATGCTAAGATGTTCCTGACTCTTTGGAATGTTCATCGATTCCATGCAGACTATGCCGCACTTGATGGATTTGACCCCGATGAGGAGGAAGGATTTGTTGAGGTATCTGAAAGAAGTCCACTCGACCGTTGGATCCTCTCAAGATTACATACGGTTTCCAATGCTTATCACGACCAATTTGTTGCTTGGGATTTCCATAAAGCCGGTAGGGATTTGGAATCATTCGTTGTTAATGACTTGTCTAATTGGTATGTGCGCAGAAGTCGACGACGACTTTGGGATGAGGCCGATTCAAGCGATAAGCGAGCCTGTCAACACACCCTCCACGAGGTACTTCTAACAGTTTGCCGCCTGATGGCACCGGTGGCTCCATTCATGCCAGATCAGATTCACCGAGACCTGACTGGAGTATCCGTACATCTTGCTGATTGGCCGGTTGGCTCGAAATTAGTAGATTCAACCCTACCTCCTCAGGACTGGGCATTGGAACAAGAGATGGCCCTAGTTCGAACGCTGGCAGAAACCGGACGCAGAATTCGGGTTGAAGCGGATCGCAGACAGCGACTACCATGCAAGTCAGGATGGATAGTTGGTGGACCGGACATTTCACAATTCCATGATTTATTATCTGAAGAGTTGAATGTTGAATCGCTGACTACGGAAGATGACCTCGAGCGCTTCCAAAGAATCGTTATTGAACCGAATAGAAAGTCACTTGGTGCAAAGTGTCGTCAAGATTTGCCCGCGGTTCTAGCATTGCTCGCAGAAGCAGACCCTGATAACCTACTACTCGAAATTGACGCAGGAATCTGTATCCTTGAAGGATATGACATAACAATGGAAGACATAGAAATTCGTAGAGTCGAACAAGAAGGTTATGCTGCAGCAACAATCTCTGACGAGGACATAGGAGATGTCTCTTTGGTACTCGACATGGTTTTGGACCAAGACTTGCTATCCAAAGGTCTAGCTCGCGATATTATTCGTAGAGTACAATCAAAGCGTAAAGACCTCGATCTCGATGTTGAAGCCACAATCGATTTGTCCGTCTGGATTGATGGACTTGACTTGTCGAAATCCGACTGGACTCACGTTCAGTCAGAAGTCAGAGCGGGTTCAGCAAGCCTGAATCAAGGCAGTGCAAAGGGAGACAACTTCGAGGTTGATGGTGTCTCGGTGAACTTTGCTGTAAAATCTTAGACTCAAATCGCTATTGAAGGACCATATTCAGCCGGCAAGAGTAGTTCTAGCCCGAACAATGGGTCGGGGTCAGTCGAATCATGGTAAGCGATGAATGAACCACCGTCTGGTAGAATTCCCATACTCGCAAAGTCAAATCGAATGTCATTCCCTGCACCAGATGTTGAATCTAGGTCGCCTTGACCAAGATAGGTCATTGTATCTGGTTCAAGTGATTCAGAGAACCCTCGCACGTGCCAGGCAACATCAACATCTGGACCTTCTGCACTCTGATATCTGATATTTACAACCATTAAATCGTGAACTCCACTTGAATGCCATTCCCATTCTTCAATTTCAGTAGCAACTCCGGTTATGTTGTAATCCTGTAAATCCCAAGTTTCTCCTCCATCCCAAGACATGTAATGAGTAATTCCAACTCCCCCCAACATTCCGCCAAAACAATGGAGCGCAGTTGATGAATCAAAAGCACAATATTGAGTGGGTAAAGAAGAACCATTCAATGTCGTGGCAGACCACCAATTGAGAGATGTATCAACGAATGCATCGGTTCCATCTGTGAAATAGTCGGGAAAGTACAGTCCTCCAGATGGTACCGGAAAAGCTCGCATTTCCTTGTGGGGTTTAGTAAAGTCCCACTCAGGGCCTAAACCTTCGGCGGTTAGATCGACTTCGATAAAATCAAGGTTTGCATCTCGGTCTGGGAAATCGAAGTAGTCATAATTCAATCCATCTGTGGATATCTGACCGCCGAGATTTGCAACTTGGTGCCAAAAGTTTGAGATTACCACAGTTGCATATTCACCATTACCATAGATTCCACCATTAATTGGACCTACGACCTCGACCTGCCAAGAACGATCGTAGAATGGTTCGGGAGTACGATTGAAACACCAACTCCATTCCTCGTCATCTGCATCGTACAGAAAAGCATAGAATTGGTCGGCTCCACTACTACTTGGATATGGGAACCAACCCATAGAAATCAAATCTCCATTCGTGGCCTGAACGATACTACCTTCGCCAAGACCTTCTTGCCCCGGAACTGTTGGCTTCGGCTCCCTGCATCCTATCTGAGATAGTACACTTGGGCGATATTCCTGCCAAGTGTGCCCTCTATCTTCTGACCAAGTTGGATACTCGCCACCAAAATTGAGAATCCAGCCTTCTTTGGTGGCCGCAAGATAGTGTTCACAGCAATTACCTCCTTCCTCGTTTCCGAAGACCGCCCAACTAGAATTACCCCAGGACTGGTTACTGAATGGTGAACTGACTTCGAAGTATCTAGCATCCGAATGCCCCATTGGATCATCGACGTAAATCATGTCTTTATCCCAGTCTGGGATTGAATCACTAGGGCTAGAAGAAGACCCACTGGAAAGACATCCAGCGAAGGACATGGTGAAGACCATTAGGGCCGCACAGGCCACTCTTCCGCTACGCTGCATGACTAACGCTAGAGCTTTGCACTCGGTCAGTATTTCGGTGCTTCGCTTTCTCGATATGAAGGATTCAGGTGTAAAATTGACAAATCAAATGCTTGAACTAATCGGGGTTGGATTGAAGGGGAGTATGGACTCGTGTGCTATTCGATGCGTAGAGCTCTAGCCTTGGCCCTGCTGATGTTAATGATGATAATCACGCCGATGCCTGCTTCGGCACAGGGCACCGGAAATTCAATTGTAATCAATGAAATTCTAGTATCTGTTAACAATGCAAACTACGGAGGAACTGACTGGAATGGAGATGGTTCGATGGGTTCGTACAGTGATCAATATGTTGAGTTGTACAACCCAACCTCAGAAGCAATAGATATTGGCGGATGGTACCTAGACGACATTGCAGATGGAGGTTCACCTGCTTGCAGCATCAAGTGGGATACAATTCTTGAACCGGGCAGCTATATCACATTCTTTCGATCTTGGACACAAATTGAATTCGATTATTGGGAAGGAGACACAATTAGAATACTCGATGGCAATATGAATGAAATCGATTCTGTGAGTTACCAAGGAGAAGACTCCGATTGGGATATTCCGTATGGATACGATTCAACTGGAAATTGGGCGAAACTTTCGGATGGTGCTCCAACTCCGGGAGGAGTTAATGATCAGGAATGGGTAGGTGTAGCAAACGTAGTGCAAGGTAACTGCTACCCACCTCAAGATCATATCCATCGAGGCGAATATATCCTAGAAGGTCGAGTTGTTACAATGGAGTCGCAAAATTCTGTCATCGATGATGGTCGTATTCTCGTAATCGATGGAATGATTGAGGCTGTTTGGAGTGCCTCTGACCCAACTCCGTCGGCTGCAGAGGGTGTTGTATCAATTTCAACCAGTGGCACAATATATCCGGGTTTCATCGACCCACACAATCATGCGAAATACAACATTATTCCACTATGGGATCACGGAACGGATGGCTGGGATAACCGCTACCAATGGCAGGCCGAGGATTCATACAGAGATGCGAAGGAAGTTGGTTGCTCCCTAACTGATCCTACTGCACAAAGATTTGCAGAATTAAGGGCAATAGCAGGAGGAAATACTGCGCTACAAGGAAGTTCGACTTCCTATACAGACACATTCGAAACAATGCTTGCAAGAAACATAGAACTCTACAATTTTGGTAAGGATTACATCCACACAAAGGTCTCAGAATTAGCTTCTGATTATCAAGGAAATCACATCAAAGACGGAAACGCATCCGGTGAACTAGATGCTTGGTTCCTACACCTTGCAGAAGGAATTGATGAATCAAGTAGAGAAGAATTCGATATCTTGGTGCAAAATGATTTACTCGTTGGGGAATTGGTTGTGATTCATGGAACAGGATTAACCCAAGCAGAATTCGATGCACTCGGGAATGTAGGGGGAAGTCTCGCTTGGTCACCTACTTCTAACCTAATCCTTTACGGGGAAACTACGGATATTGCAACTGCTAAGGCTGAAGGTGTAAACATAATGATTGGACCTGATTGGGCCCCTTCAGGTTCGAAGAGTTCGATGCACGAATTGAAGACTGCGGATTGGTGGGATCAGAACGTACTTGGAGATATTTTCACCGATTATGAATTGGTTCAAACGATTACTACCAATATTGTAGATGCGATTGGTTGGGCTGATTTTACAGGTCGAATTCAACCAGGTCTTGCCGCTGATCTTGTTGTTCTCGATACCTTCCATGCCGACCCTTATCGTAACGTTGTAGAGGCAATTGACCCCGATGTACGTCTTGTAGTAGTAGGAGGACTAGCCGTATTCGGTGATGTAGACATAATGCAAGCCATGGACGATGAAATTCAGATTATCCAAGGAGAAGGATTCACGAAGGCCGCTGACATAACCTACGATGGAGTTCCTGAGGCAACACAAACTGTGGATGAACTAATGGCTTTCTTAGCAAATTGTAACCAAGGTGCACAAGTCCCCCTAGAATATCTATTCACTCTAGGTGATGAGAGATACTTCGATGTCCTGAACCGTTCACAGACTTTCCAAAATGGGAGAAGCATTGACCTCTGGTCTGAATATTATGATATTGATTTAGATGAAGATGGCCACAGAGTAGGCGGTACCGTTGGAGGGGCTGATCCCATCAACACAACAATCGAACCAAATAACGGCGGTAATGGAAACAGTGGAGGTACGACTGTTCCAGAACCTGATTTGCCAAACATGTTCGCAACATATGGGCCTAGGGGTGCGACTCTTTCTCATCCTACGACCATAGATGAAGGAATACATCTCGAAAGTTGTATCTCAGATAACGGACAAACAACGCCCGAGGGCAAAGAATTACTCTGTGGTTCGATTTTGATTGTTATGCAACCTACCGATGATTGTATTGAATTGGAAGGATGGTACTGTCAATTAGAGGTGGGGGATGCCTTTGCAGTACCTAGTAAGCTGTGTGAGGATACTGGCTCTTTGCCTACTGATGTGACTTGTAGGGATGCTTGGTCATACTTGGATATAGAGGAGGACCCTGAGCCTGAACCAGAGCCAGACTTACCAGAAAACGAAGAAGAACCACTATTGGAAGGACCATTGTATTGGGTTGCAGTGATTTCATTGATTGGACTTCTAGTCGCTTCGATTGTGACTATCAATCAGAACCTTCGAGGTTCAGATGAAGATGAATGATTAAGCTAATCGCCAGGTTGGCCCATCAGGGCCATCTTCGACAATAACATCCATCGAAGTGAGTTCGTCACGAATCTCATCTGCGCGATTCCAGTCCTTTGATTGTCTGGCAATTTCCCGTTCATTCAGTAGAGACTCTACTTTATCGGCAACCTTGGCTCTAGCAGAGTCTGCCCTAGCTCGTCCTGCTAACACCTCTTCTGAACTTGGTAGAAGTCCCAAAACCTCACCTGCATATTGCTCTAACCAAGTAGCAATATCTCTGCCAGAATATTGAGAAATAACCTCTTGAATCCCAATAATCGCGGCTCTAGAATTAAAGTCATCATTCATTGCATTCGTGATACGTTGGCTGGCTTCAGATAGGTCTGCACCTGAATCTGAATCTGAAGAAAGAGATACACCGTATGCCTCAATCAACCTCTCGTAATGAATTCCGGCATCCTCTAAGAATTCAGGAGATAAGTCAATTGGATTTCTATATGGGATACTCAGTAATGCGTAGCGAAGAGTAAGTGGAGTGTAGTTCTCGAAGGCTTCTCTAACCGTCCAAAAGTTACCTAGGCTCTTACTCATCTTTTCACCGTCGACATTCACGAAGCCGTTGTGCATCCAATATCCTACAACAGGCTCGCGTCCTGTACAACACTCAGATTGAAAAATCTCAGCCTCATGATGGGGGAATCTAAGGTCATGCCCACCACCGTGAATGTCGAACTGTTCTCCAAAGTGATTGAGAGACATGGCTGAACACTCAATGTGCCAACCGGGTCTACCATCGCCCCATGGACTCTCCCAAAATGGTTCACCTGGCTTTGCTAACTTCCAAAGGGCAAAGTCGCGATGATCTCTTTTACCTGAGCCGGTATCTGTAACCCTACCTCCTGCACCTGCTCTGACCATCTCTAGGGTTTGACCAGTTAATTGTCCGTATTTTTCAGGTGCTGTGTCTATCTCAAAATACACACCATCACCGCCAACATATGCGTGTCCCTTTTCTTGTAACTTAGAAATCATATCGATGATTTCTGATATGGTCTCAGTTACTCTAGGGTAGTGGTCAGCCCTAAGGACGTTCATCGCATCCATTACTTCGAAATAATCATCGATATTTCGATTTGAAACCACAGAAAAATCAACACCCTCTGATTCGGAAATATTGAGTATCTTATCATCTATATCAGTGAAGTTCTGAACATAATCAACCTCGTAGCCGCTGGCTTCTAGCCAACGGTGCACTAGGTCGAAGGCCAAGTAGCAGCGAGCATGTCCTAGATGACTAGGAGAGTATGGTGTGATTCCACAGACATACATGCTAACTCTACCCTCGTTAAGGGGCGAGAATTCTCTCTTCTCGCGAGTACGTGTGTCGTAGACCCTGAGAGTCATTCTGATTGCTCTGCGTGGCTTATCGGTCAAGAACCCCGCGCCGCTTCCACAAGCGCGCGATACAATCCGATATGTCCAATGCGCTCAGGGTGCCATTGAACTCCTATGCAAAATGTCTTGTCAGTTCGCTCTACACCCTCAATCAATTTATCATGTACAGAATAGGCACTGATTTGCAAACTTCCTGGGTCAGATATTCCTTGATGATGAGTAGAGTTCGCAATAACTTCGTCACCCATTATTGCATTTAGACGACTGCCTCTAATAATCGAAACCCCATGTTCAGTAACCTCTCCATCCCAGCCTCCGTGCTCCTCAAATCCAACAGTTTCGGGTAGATGTTGGTGCATTGAACCACCATGGATTACACACATCAATTGCATCCCTCTACAAATCCCTAGAAGTGGAATGTCTCTTTCGATTGCGGCTCTGATTAATGATGCCTCAGAATCGTCTTGGTCGGGATGGGCGAGGTAGATGTGTTCTCCAGGTTCCTGCCCATACAAGGAAGGATGAATATCAGGTCCTCCCGCCACGACTAATCCATCAAGGAAATCTAGGTTTGAAGTGCAACATCCAGGTGGTAAAAGAATTGGTTGCCCGCCTGCTTCTTCAATAGCGTTAGTGTATGTTGAGGGAAGGATTACAGCTTCGATATTCCAAGGGCCAAAAGTAGAGTCTCTTTTACAGGCAGTAACGCCAATTACAGGTGCCCGCCCCTGCTTCCTCATACCTAATGCACTTGCTGGTTGAGTAATTCAAATCGATGGTATAGAAATTTAGCAGATTATTCCCTTGCTGCTTCAATTAATGCATCGAATACTTTTGTTTGGTCAATCATTTCTGGGTGCCATTGCATGGAAAGCAGAAAACTAGCTCCTGGAAGTTCGACGGCTTCGATAAGCCCATCATCAGCTCTAGCAACCACCATGAGATCTCCAGCATCTGCAACTCCTTGATGGTGACCCGAATTAGCCATAGTTTCAGTACCAATAACAGATGCTAATAGCGAAGATTCCTCTATCTGTACTGGATGATTGGACCAATCGCCAGCAGTTGCACCGTGACTTTCATGACCGGGAGTTTCAGGTAGATGTTGGTGAAGTCTACCTCCCCTCTCAATTGACAATAATTGATGGCCTCTACAAACACAAAGCATTGGTAGATCTCTTTCAATTGCAGCTGTGATTAGTGATGCTTCCCAACTATCCTGTTCTGGACGGAGATTGGTGGTTTTTTCATGTAGTTCCTCTCCATAGCGTGCTGGGTCGATATCTCGGCCGCCAGCGATAATTATCCCATCGAGCCGGTCGAGCAATGTTACAACATCATCTCCTTCAGTAAGCAAGACAGGTATTCCACCAGCCTTTCTAATTGCATTTGGATAATTAGCAGGCAACATGATTACTGCTTGCTCAGGAGTTTCATAATCTCGCAAATTAATCGAGGTAGTAACCCCGATTATAGGAGATGACAAACTATCACTCCGCTTCTCTAGCAAGACGAGCGGCGCGGAATGACATAATGCCACAAACCATGAACGTCGCTCCAACAAAAATTAGGATAATGTGAGAGGAAATCGCAAGATTTGACATATCTGAAAAATCAGCAAAAACTCTCGCCCCCCCAAGCACCATCAATAGTGCCACCACCATTGATGCGTGCATGAGGTGATGACGCATGTGCGGGATCTTTTCGGATAAGAGTCCGAGAATCATCAAAGGAGCGCCCATGAATGAAGGAATCATTGCTGTAATAGAAGATTGGCCCGATATTATGTATGCCGCGACACCCCACAAAACAAGTATTGCTCCTTCGTAAATTGCGATTCTTGGAATGGTCAAGCCTGAGACAGTGAATTCATCACTCATGGTTACTCGTACGTCCGGTGCTATTTATGCATCACTCAGGAGCATTTGTGCCAGCAGCCGCTTGAATCTCTTCGTCTCTAGCGACTATTTGTTCCCAAAGAATCTCGGCTACGTCTTTGACATCCATTTCAGCACCAACTGAATCTAATCCGTCTTTGACCATTATTGAACAGAAGGGGCATCCAACAGCAACCGTATCACAACCAGTCTCGGCAATTTCTTTCGCTCGAATTTGATTAACGCGCTTGTCGGCATCTTCCTCCATCCACATTTGAGCGCCTCCCGCTCCACAACAGAATGAATCAGTTCCATGCCTCTCGACTTCCTTATCCACTCCACCAATAATGTCTCTAGGTTCGTCAACTATGCCTCCTATTCGACCAAGGTAACAGGGGTCATGGAAAGTAACTGATTCTTCAGTTGATACATGCGGAAGTTTTCCTTCCTCTTGTAATTTAGCAAGTATTTCAGAGTGGTGGAAAACCTCTAATTCGGCACCACCATAGTCTGCATATTCCTTACCCAAAGTATGGAAACAATGAGGGCAAGAAGCGACTATCCTCTTTACTCCTAATTCTTGGAAAGTCATCATATTGGTCTCTGCAAGCATTTGGAAAAGGTATTCATTACCTGCGCGACGAGCAGGGTCACCGGAGCATCCTTCTTGCATCCCGAGTATTCCAACATCCAATCCGGCTTCATTTAGCAATCCAATAGTCGCTCTAGCTACTTTCTGATTCCTCTCGTCAAAACTCGCTGCGCAACCTACGAAGTAGATGTATTCCGCCGGTTCACCGATCTTAATATCGAGCCCTTCTGCCCAGTTACCGCGCTCATGCATACCGAATCCGTATGGGTTTGAAGCCGACTCAAGGTTACCCATTGCGACATTCAATTCCTCTGGATATTCCATTGTCTCCATCATAGCATTTCGACGCAGGTCTGTGAGTTTGGGAACGTGCTCGATGTATACTGGACAAGCATCAACACAGGCATGACAGGTAGTGCATGCCCAAACTGCGTCTGCACTCATGCGGTCGAGGATACTCTCCTCTGGAGTTTCACCCTTCAGTAAAATTGGAGCGTGATCATTTGCATAATCTCGTACATCATGGACGATTTGCATTGGATTCAATGCCTTGCCAGATTCATAGGCTGGGCAAACGTCCTGACATCGTGCGCAGGTAGTACAAGCCCAGCCATCAATCAACTGCCTCCATGAGAATTGTTCGTAACTCGCAACTCCAAACGCCTCAATGTCCAAGTCTTCCAAGGAAACTGCTTGGCCACTATCATTGACTGCTAGCGGCCGCATCTTGGCCATTGGCTCCGTGTCGTAGAAGAACACGTTAGGGAACGCCATAACCAAGTGCATGTGCTTAGACATTGGAATTAGTACAAAGAAGGTACAAATCGCCAACATATGAGCCCAATAGGCTGCTATTACCTGTCCTTCTGTGACGCCTTGTTCAGCAAACCAATACCCTAGTGGCTCCCAGGTCGAAGAGGGTGATTCTCCAGATTCTACGATGAAAGAAGTAGTTGTAATTGTCATGATTAGGAAGAGAATGAAGTTACCTTCCAATTGTGATTTACCCTTTAGTTTCTCAGGAGTGAATATAACTCTGCGCGTAAGTGCCGCAACACATCCAACTAGACCCATTGTATAACCAAGTTCTACTATTCCATTCCAAGGTCCTACTAGGGCACTGGGTAATGCTTCACCTGAGAACCAATTTGCAGTGGCCAAGTCAAACATGTCGGTTGAGAGCATCAAAAAGCCCCAAAACATCAGCACATGCATAATTCCAATGACTCTATCTTCGAGTACTCTTTTCTGGCCCAGCCAGCCGGTGATGACTTCCATAACTCTCTTTCCCCATGAGTCAAAGCGATCATCACTTGAGCCTATCATTACCAGCCGAATTGCCAATTGTACTTGGTATAGGAAGAAGCCTATGGATAGCCCCCCTATCGCTAAGAGAATCATCCATCCATCTAGTGGACCATAGGTCTGAAGAAGTGGGTGCTCCATCATGAATCACCTGCAGGCCTTAGGCCTGAATGATACTCCCAAGTGTGGCCGGGCCTTCAATCAACCGCTTGCCGATTACAACACGAGCCATCTCCCCAACCCTCATTTCCTCGATACCTTAGCGAAAGACATGGTGAGGACCTTCGCACCAGGAAAGTGTATCCTTTTCGGAGAGCATGCGGTAGTCTATGGTCATCCCGCTGTTGCTGTTGCCATCGACGCAGGAGTCGAGGTAGAATTGACTGAATCAGACTCATGGACGATTGAAGGTATGCCTTTTCAAAGTGAGAAACACCCTCACATTTCACATATCTTGAACGATGTTTTCGATTACGGTGGAAGTCCATTGAAAATTGAAATCGAAAGCGGGTTATTTTCAGCCGCTGGATTGGGATCTTCTGCAGCCCTATCGAATGCTATGGGGGCGGCTGTACTTCGAATAATGGATTCCAATTCAGAATTAGATTCGATAAAATTAGCTAGAATCGGGCATGCTGCAGAAGCAAAGGCCCAATCTGGTCGAGCAAGCCCTACAGACACAGCAACCAGTGCCTTGGGTGGGTGTGTTGTTGTGGCTGGCGAGCAAGTCACAGGCACAAAGCACGTATTCGACGCATCGATGGTTACCCCTGAAGGAGAGAGAAAATGGTCAGTCTGCGAGGTAGAATTGCCTGCGGATTTGGATGCATGGTTGGTGCTTGGATTCACCGGTATTGGTTCGCCGACAGGAGAGATGGTTGCTGGAGTTGCAAAATTGCTGGAAGAAGACTCCTCCAAGCACCAAGAAATGGATGCTATTGCAATGATAACTCAAGCAGGATTAACCGCTCTAGGTGCTGGAAATCTAGAGGCGGTAGGTATTGCAATGGATGCTTGTCATGAAAAATTGCAAAATATCGGTGTTAGTAGTCCTGAACTCGATTCTCTAGTGGAGGCGGTTCGCCCTCACTCTCTCGGAGCGAAATTGACAGGAGCTGGCGGAGGTGGGTGTATGGTAGCCCTTACGCAGCACCCACAAAGGGTTGCTGAGGCCATCGAAGTCGCTGGTGGAACACCATTGATATCACGGCTTGGTGCCGATGGCGTCAGAATATTGTGAAAAATCAGGTCACTAAGCCTAATGATTCGGCATTACAAGGCTTCTTTATCACGACGATTCTTTATAAGGAGTTCATAAGTGCGAGCCCCTATGAAGAGCGACGAAGAACGACTAACTGTCGTAAACGTGGTCGCCTCCACCCGAGTGGCGGAGGAACTCGACCTACCAGATATTGCCATCCAACTGAACTGCGAGTATGAACCAGAACAATTCCCTGGTGTAGTCTACCGTGTTGTAGATCCAAAACTTGCCATCCTAATGTTCCGCTCCGGCCGAGCGGTTTGTACAGGTGGAAAGAACAAGGATAACATTCACACTGGAATTGAGAGAATGATTGGTGACCTAAGGGCCGCTGGTATCGAAACATGGGAATTAGATGATGTAGAAATTGAGGTGCAAAATATGGTTGCAACTTATGCACTACACTACCCAGAAGATTACTACGGAAAGGCTAGGATGGATGATAACCATACCAAAGTCATCGACGTCGGAGATGACGAAATTCGCGCTGCTACAGACGAAGAAGTAGAGGCAGAAGATCCACGAATCCGAGGAATTCGAGAAGGTGAACCACTAGCAACAATGCCACGCAGATTGAATCTCAATAATTTGACCTTCCACCTGCCTTTCGATAAGGTAGAATACGAACCAGAGCAGTTCCCAGGTCTAATTTACAGACTCGATTACCCTCGAGTAGTTTGTCTGATTTTCGGTTCAGGAAAGATGGTTATTACGGGTGCTCGAGACAAGTCAGAGATTCTTGAAGCTGTACAATTCATCCAAGATGAGTTAGCAGACTTGTTGTGAAAATAACCCGATATTTAGCGTTCAGATTGTCTGAACGTCTTTGGGTGAGATTCATGTGCAGACGTAGTCTGCAAAGTTTCGTGTCTAGCATTAGATTTAGTGGATTCATCGTTGTCTTGATGTTGATTCTAGTACCTTCAATGGGTTTTATGGAAGAAGTCAAGCAAAATCCGAAACTGGCTGAAGAATTAGAAGAAAGTGAGGTAAATCGTAATCCTGTAAGTCTTGTTGATGTTCCCGATTGGAGAATTGGAGATCGTTGGTATTACAGTGGCTTTCTGGATGTTAGAGACTTTGTTGCAGATAGTGGAGTAGCAACTAATGTAGAGACCTTGAATGGAAATCTCGATACTCAAGTTACCGATATCTATACTACAACTGTTGAGGGTGTTTCCACGCTGGTCTACAAGGTTGAATCAGAGGGCGAATATGAAGCACAAAACGTAGAATTAGCCGGCTACGATGGTGATCTAATCATAGAGATAGATACTGTCGAAATAATCCGCGCCTCAGATTTGGCATCTATTGAACAGGAGGCAACAATAGACATCGATTTTGATTACCAAATTTGGTTTTGGACCTACACTATTCAGGTGGCAGAATTAGTGGTGACTAACGAATATGACCCTGCTTTGGAGGGATATGATTTCCCGATTAGTGTTGGAGAGTATTGGGAAACCAGTTACTCACAAGATACAACATATAGTGGAAGTAGCGATTACGTAGATATTCCCTCCGATACCAGCACATCCAATACCACATCATGGGAAGTTGTTTCACGAGGAAGTTCCGGCGTTACATACAGCGGATGTGCTCAATCTTACAATATAACAACACGTAACTCTAATGGCGATGATACCGGCTACAAATGGTATTGTCCTGCGATTAGTAATGATATCAAAAGTTCAACTACAGAAAGTATAGGTTTCATCGCTACCCATGAGTTAAGTTGGTACCAAAAATCTGCAAGAATTAACGAAATAGATGTTGATGTCGAATTCCAATTATCTCCTCTAGACATGCAAATTGACGCGACTGTAACAGTGACAGATAATGCTGGGAACGCTGTATCAAACCAAAATGTAGAATTCCGTTTTGAGATTGATGGAGATATCAGGACTTTTACAACCGATTCCTATGGGCAGTTTATTGTTAATTTCAATACAGGAAATAGTCCCGACCAATCCGATGGAGGAAGTGAACATGGATCTCACGGAGTGATTACTTGGATTGACGGTAATTTCCCCCAAGTTGGAACTACTACGGTAATTATCGATCAGAATGTCCACCCTGTAGATCTGATAGCAAATGCTGCGGGAGTGACCGTAGAGAGAACTAGGGGGGACAGAACAGTTAGCCTAAATCCAGCAATTGGATTTAACGCAGTTCCCGGAGATGTACTAACTTTCAGTGTGCCAGTAGTAAACAGAGGCATACTAACTTCTCCAGAAACTGATCTACGAGTAACTGGTCCAGATGGAGTCTCATCCACAAGTTACGTTCCTGCATTGGGGAGTTTGGAAGAACAGCGTGTAGAATTGGATTGGGAAGTACCCGCTGGTCAACCGATAGGTAATTCGTTGTTAGAATTCATAGTCGATGAATCAGAAGCGATAACAAATGATGGAAACCGAAGCAATAATTTAGGTTTATTTAGCCTATATATTGGAAGATTACCAGTTGCAGAATTATCGATAAACTCCCCTCTGCAGACGTATGAAACTGCTACCCTTGATGCAATGAATTCAATCGACCCCGATGGTGGAATCGTCGAATGTGTGTTTGAGATTGAATCAGCTTCTGGAAATATGGAAATTATAGAAGATGATGATTGTATTCATGACTTTGTTTGGGAAGATGATGGGGAATATATGGTACGATTGACGATTACAGATGGGGAGAGCGATACAGACACAATTGAGGATATCTTTACGATCCTAAATCGCCCACCTGAAATTATTGTAGAGGCTTCAGCATATTCTATCCCAGTTCTTTCCTCTGTGACATTCGAAGTCACCCATCGTGAAGATATGGATACGAATAATCCAATATCTCCTGTCGATATATCCTGGCAGACCGCCTGTGAAGAAGGTAGTACGGTTAGCGCCAGATGCACAGTAACTCCAACTCAAGAAGGAAATTATACAATCGAAGTAATTGCATTGGATGACGATGGAGCTACTGTTACCGAAGAATTAACCGTAGAAGTTACGAATATCGCCCCGTCTGAGTTAGAAGCAGAGATTTGGCTTTCAAGTACTAGATTAACTCCAGACTCCAGAGGAGTTTACACAATTAACGAAGGTGATTTGATTGAGATTAGAGGCTCTGCAGTGGACTCACCAAATGATATTGAAAATTTATTCCATCTATGGTCACCAGACGCTGAACATCATCCCGAGATAAAGTTAGAAAGTATTGGGCAAAATTCGATTATTGAGCATACATACACCACCTCAGGATTACATCTAGCGACACTCGAAGTCACTGACGATGATGGTGCTAGTTCTGAAACTTTAGTTGTAGCAATTGAGGTTGTTAATATCGCTCCAAAGATAGACCCTATTAGTACCCCGCTACCAGTTCCAGAAGATGGAGAAATCACCATCATTGCCAGTGTTTGGGACACAGTTGGAGATATAGAAACTCTAGTCAATTGTTTCGATCTTAATCCAGAAGAGAATAGCGATGAAATAGGAGATTCAACCGATGATTGCGATTTCGAGGGAAATCAATTTATTGGTTCATGGCCAGATGCGCAACAGGCACCATCGATGATAATTTTCCACGCCACTGATGATGATGGAGAAACCGCATCTGTAGAGATTCCAATAAGTGTCAACAACGTAAAGCCGGATGCATATGCGATGGTGAGCAACCAAAATCCAACAATAGGAGATTTTGTAGTTCTAAGTGCTAACCTGACAACCGACTCAAGTTATGACCTTGAAACTCTGAGATATGTATGGGATTTGGATGTAACAACCGACAGTGACGGAAATGGTAATCCCTCAGATGATGAGGATTACGTAGGACAGTGGTTTGCGTGGGAAACCGATACATCTGGTACAATATCTGTGAAACTAACCGTGACAGATGAGGAACTCTCCGATTCTATGCTAATTACATTGAATATCGAAGAAGCGCCTTTTAGTTTTGGAGACTTAGTTTCTTCACCAATCGCGATTATTGTAATTATTCTAATTTTAGCCGGTGGTGGAGGCTTTGCATATGTGCAGATGCGTAAACCAGACGATTTGGTACAAGCACCTGCAGAGATAAAGCGCGGTCGTAAAGTGTCCATGGATGATGCCTTTGACGACCCTGAATTTGATCCCTTCAGTCAGGACAAGTCAAAGAGGCGAGTGCAACAACAAAAAAGAAGCGATGGGGGCGAATTGGTGGAATCAAAAGAGAAGACTGAACCTAAAGTTCCTGAGTCAATTGTATCCAAAGAAGCACCCGTGATTCAGATGAGTGAACTCGACGAAGAGTACGAACAAGCAAGGTCTTCAGAAGTGGTTAATGACGAGGTATTCAATGACTTATTGGGTGACTCCGAGTCTTCTAACGAAGAAGAGTGACCGCTATCGTCAAGACTCTCAATAACCGTTCTTTGTTGCTCGATTTTAGCGAAGCACTCATTGAGGAAGAGGGACTCCAATAGCCGTGGTTAATCTATTCAGATTACTTGGCTTACCCGACCCTTCTAAGTCGGTAGAACCGGTTAAGAGGCCGCCACGATCAGCCGACCCTGGCCCTCAGAACAACGATTCATTCCATGATTTGGGTAAGGAAATATGGGTAGAGAGGACTCACAAATTGATTGGTGAAGCTGAACGTTTTGTTCACTACATTAAACCCGATGATTTGCATCGATTGAATCTAGATGGGATGGGCCATAATTTAGCGCAGGGGAATCTTGTGATTGTAGATCTTGGCTCACTTACTCATATGCCTAGCCAACAAGAAGTTTGTCGACGAAGAATTCAGGATCTTGCGCAACAAACTGGACTTCCGGTGTTTGCTCTAAACGAGGCAGATACCTTGCTGATGATTGCCGGTCGTAATATGCGAGTTGATACGGAAAAACACAAGTTAGGTGTAGCTCAATGGAGCCAATTATCTGATGACTAAGCATAGTCGATTTTACTACGCCAATCCGATTCGCTAGGACCTGGCCCAAGTTTGTCGAAGCCTATCTGGAAAAGTTTCACCGGTATAGATTCGTAATCTACTCCTTCTGGCGCCTCAATATCTTCCACTCTGAGTATTACTAGAGTCCCAACAGCCTCTTCCGGCAATGAATAGAAATCCACTACTCTGCAATTAATTGCACATAATGCTGAGTCATAATTCGGCGGTGATTCTGGTAAAAAATCCCATTCTGATTTTTCTCTTGCCACGAGTTTGACCGTTTTGTTCACAGCACTGGCTGATTCTAAATCAGCATTCAATACAAAAATCGAGGCTTTGGAACCTATTCCTTCTTCCTGTAAATTTACCAGTGTATCTCTAGGCCTCCCCTCTCTATTTGTCGATAATGAGAGGGCAAGAAGTGGCGGGTGATTTGAAACAATGCTGATTGAAGACATAGGTGCTATATTTTCTACTCCTGATTTAGATTTAGTACCTACAAGAACCACGGGTTTCGGCATTAGAAGGGATGCAAGCCAAGCCCTCCTATCTCTGAATCCGAGGGAATCTACATCGATTTTGTATGAACCATCTCCTATCTTTGGAGCGGGTGGAGGGTCGCCTTCTTCATCAGTGAGCCACGTGTCTAGTGCACCCGATTCCATCTCGCTCGCAGAAAATGCGGTAAATTCACGGAATGCTTGCCAACGAGCAATCTCCGAAGGATCCTCCTCTCTAGATTGTTTACGGGCAATTGATGCATCGGAGTATGTGACGCAACGACGAAGGTATCGCGAAACCACTTTCCGCCGTTCGTCGATGTCCATTAACCCTCAACCCCAAGTTCACCCATCAGCCTCTCTACATGGCCGGTGGCTCTTACATTATAGCCTACAAATTCGAAATTTCCATCCAAACCAATGACGAAAGTTGAACGAGAAACTCCCAAGTATGTCTTTCCATAATTCATCTTCTCTCTCCATACACCGTAAAGTTGGTGTAATTCGATGTCTTGATCAACGATTAATTCGAAGTTGAGGCTATGCTTCTCAATGAAATTTGTATGTGATTTTGCCGAATCCTTGGAGACACCAATAACTCGGTACCCCACGGATTTTAGTCTGGCAAAATTATCTCTAAAATCACAGGCTTGTTTAGTGCATCCAGGCGTCGAATCTTTTGGGTAAAAGTAGAGAATTACCTTCTGCCCGCCACCGAGTATTTCACTTAGCGTAATAGTAGTACCATCTGTTAATTCTGCTTCAAAATCTGGGGCCCTTTGACCAACCTCAAAATTCACCAACTCGTCGCTCATAATTTCTCCAAATAAATGGGGGTGATGAATGCTCGTATTGGGAGCATTGAAGAAACAAGGCTGTCTGATTAGAGGTATGGGTAAAGTAGGAACGTTTGGAGGAACCCTTTTTGTAATTCTCGGAGTGTTATTTCTGATTGGTTGGTTTGGAGCAGGTATGGGGGTTGATTACATCGACAATCAGTTAGAAGAAAATTGCGATAGCACGAGTGGACAAATTGGACAAATTACCGGCTGGGACGAGGGAAAGTGTCAGGATGGAAGAGATTCACGGGACCTTCTTTCTTCATTACAATATTCATTGCTACTTGGTGGAGTGGCACTATCTAGCACGGGTGTCTTTATCTTAGTTAGATATTGATTTTCTATCGCTTTGATTCTTCTCGAATTCGTTTTTTACTCGCCGCCCAGCCGCATATTGGACAATCTGATAGATTGTGATTGCGTGCTGGGCAATATTCGCGTCCAAAGAAAATAATTTGCAGATGACGGCGATTCCAAGTTTCCATAGGGAAAACAGCCTTCAAATCCCGTTCTGTTTGCTCTACATTACGCGCCTTCGAGAGGCCCCAGCGACTGGCTAAACGGTGTATGTGTGTATCCACAGGAAACGCTGGAACACCGAATGCTTGCGCCATAACGACGCTAGCAGTCTTATGCCCAACGCCCGCAAGTGATTCTAAGAATTTCCAATCCGGAATGATTTCTCCACCCCCTTGCAATATTTGTTCTGCCATTAATTTCAGATTCTTGGCTTTGGTTGGTGCGAGTCCGATTTCTCGGATTAAATTCTGAATCTCATCAACTTCCAAAGAGGCCATCTTTTCTGGATTGTCGGCTCTTGCAAATAAAGCCGGAGTTACCTCGTTTACTTTCTTGTCAGTTGTCTGTGCAGAAAGCATAACTGCCACTAACAGAGTGTATGGGTCTGTGTGGTCCAAAGGAATTGGGGTTTCGGGGTACAATTCGTCTAACTGCGCCCCGATTTTGTCAGCCTTATCGGCTCTTTTCATTGCTTAACTTCCCCCTCATCCCGAAGTCCGAGGAATAGTGAACCGCCCACAATTAATCCAGGAATTAGGTAACAAGGGCCGATCATCCAATTTTCCCAATCATCACCAGATGTACCACCAAGAATGAACCAAGATAATGCCGCAGCCATAAACGCAGGTAAAAGTGATACTAAACCGAACACAAGCCCTCGGGTAAGTTGCATAACTTAGCCTAGTGAACTACAGTCATCAACCTTCGTCAGAGCCCAAGTAGTTGTTCCATCTCTAAACCAGTCTTTGTGTTTAGCACATCTGCTGCTTCTAGCCAACCCTTTCGGGCAATTTGAACACCGTACCAAACATCAGCCAAACCCTCTGTCCCATGAGCATCAGGATTGATACAAACTGGGACGCCTTGTTGCTTGGCAAAATGACAAAGTCTCCAATCTAGATCTAGTCGGTAGGGGGAGGCATTGATTTCAACCGCTTTCAATTCACCTTCTGAGTTAAGTTCCCCCATCCTTCGTAATACTGCATGCATATCAACAGGGAAACCTTCTCGACCCTGTAATATTCTTCCAGTTGGATGACCTAAAATAGTGAAAGTCGGATTCTCAATAGCTTGAATCAGGGCTTCAGTGTTCTCTATTTCGTCTCGATTTCTCCAACTTCCCAAAGCGTGTACTGAGCCTACAATGTGACTCATGGACTGGCGAGTTGCATCTGGATAATCTAGACCACCGTCAACTAGGATGTCGCACTCAGAACCATGGAATATTCGGAAATCCTCGCCTGAGTCGGCCCATCCTTCGTTGAGTGCACGAATCATTTCAGCTTGTGCTGGTATTCCATCTGCGGGAATACCAATTTGTCGACCACCGATATTGAGGATCTCAGAGTGGTCGGCAATGCCGAGATACTGCCAACCCAACTCCTGTGCCGCTGTGGCCATCTCTTCCAACGTGTTTACCCCGTCAGATGCCACAGTGTGGTTGTGAAGTGCTCCACGAATATTCTCGGGTTGGATTAGATTTGGAAGAGAAGAAGATTGAGCCGCTTCTATTTCTCCTGTATCTTCACGCATTTCAGGAGGGACCCAAGCAAGTCCGAGATGGCGATAGATATCTTCCTCATTAGCGCATTCTAGAGTGTATTTGGCCGCCTCCATACCAATTGCATCACCCGCTTCTTTATCCGGGAAGAGGCCGAATTCATTCAATCTAAGGCCACGGTCTATGGCTAACTGACGCATTCTGATGTTGTGTTCTTTGGAACCTGTGAAGTAAGCCAGAGTGAATGGAAAAGTAGCAGGTGGAACTATTCTGACCTGAGCATCGATTGTTGCATCACCGCTTCGCTCCATCATTGACTCTGCAAGTTGTGCATCAAGACTTCCTGTTGTACCGGAATCGGATAACATATCTTGTTCTAGAATTAGGCTAACCTTTGACTCACCAGAACCCTTTACCTCAGCAATTCCGGGAAGAGAGAGTATGGCCTTCACTACAGTATCATGATCCTCGGGTTCTGCCGCAGCGACAATATCTAGGTCTCCAATAGTTTCTCTACGCCGCCGTGCACTACCTGCAAGTTGCGCACGAGATACTCCAGGAATAGAAGCAACCCTAGCCTCCAAAGCCCGACCAAACATCAAACCTACATCCATTCTAGAACGGCCTTGGTATCTGCGGAGTAACTCGATTCCTTCGAGATATTTTTGTTGACTTTTTTCACCAAAACCCGAGAGAGGTGCAACATGACCCAATTCACATGCTATCTTTAGAGAGTCAACTGAATCTACTCCGAGTTCCTCATACATCAAGCGGGCGCGTTTTGGCCCTAATCCCGGTATTCCTACAATCTCTATTAGGCCCGGTGGGATTTTCGCATATAGTTCATTCAAATCTCCCCAAGTACCCTCCATTACAGCCTCGGTAACTAAGCCGCTGATACCTTTGCCAATTCCTTTGACCTCAACCAGCCTTCCTTCTTTTACAACAGTGAGCAGGTCTTCCTCCATGGATGCGAGGGCTCGGCTGGCATTTTGGTATGCTCTGACCCTAAACACATTGGCTCCATCTAGTTCCAGAAGTACTCCTACTTGTTCCATTACAGCAACCACAGAAGACTTGGTTTGGAAAGGAGGGCCTGTGCTTCGAGGTTTGGGTAGACTCCAACCCTTGGCCTTCACCATGCACTGAACGAGGCTTCTCAGCCCTTGAGGCTGTCCATCAGCACTGTTGAACCCAAGACTCACAAATGCACACCCAATCGCAAAGATGTGGAGTTACTTGCGACTCTCGAAACAGCCTCGATTACCCTCTGTGGTATCGCTATGTTGCTCTGGATGAGTATTGGCACTTTTACTCGAGCAGAGTGGGGAGAAGCATTCGCTCAGAAAACAATCTTTGTCTTGTGTGTGACTTCTGCATTTTTGTTAGTTCTTCTACATTATTTTGGAGGAGAATTATGGGGTTCTCGTAATGTTGCATTGCCATTTGCTTTGACCGCTCTAATTGTTGCTGCTGCAGGATCTCTAAACATCAAGGGTCAAGATGTGCAAGGTGAGATTAACCCTCACGAAATAATGAGGATGAGAAAGCGTGAAAGAGATGAAGACTGAGTCTATTCTTCAGTCCTTTCAACGCCCAATTTGTCATCGATAAAGGCGCGCATGTAAGCGGGGAGTTCACCATTGACAAAGACTACATCGTTTACTTCATCAAGTTTCATCAATGAATAATAAATCTGCATGGCAGTCATTGGAGTTGAACTACATCCTGTACAACCCCCCTCAAGTGAAATCATGATTATTCCATCTGTAGTGTCGACTACATTGACGATACCATCATGGGCGTCCAAAATTGCTTGGACTGGACCGACGGATTGCAAAATTAACTGCTTATCGACCTCTGCCATGTCAATCCCTCTAAACCCCCTATCGGGCGAGGTGCTTTGAACCATTGGTGGGCTGACCGTCAATGTGGCAGGCATGGTGAGGGTTCTGATGGTCGACCTGTTGGTCGAGCGCGAGACTTTTGGGCATGGGGGAAATCAAGAGGTTGTGAGACCATTTGCAGCTCGTGGAGATGTAGAGTTGCTTCTTGTAACCCCTCAAATGCAATCATTTGAGGCTGGAAAAAAAGCCGAACCAGGAGAAGTGCTACTTTCTGAAGAAGATGTTCCTCATTGGGATGATGATTTTCCTTTCTGGCAATCAACCACCGTTGAATTAGAAGGGAGAACGGTTTCCTTCCGTAGAATCGTAATGCCGATGATAGAAAATGATGCAAAGATGTCAAATTGGCTAGATTCGATTGCTGTCGATGCCGTAGTTTGTAGTGGCTCCCGTCGCAATGTTAGCATGTGGGAGGATTGGATGGCTCCTGCAGCGTCCTTGGTTCGAGCCTCTGCAAATGCTGGAAAGCCCACATTAGGAATTTGCTTTGGTCACCAATTACTCTGCCACGCTCTAGGCGCCACTATCGAACGTGCCGAATCACTATCAAGCGGAATTTGGGATCTGAATTTGACAGATGACGGAGGAGATGATGAATTGCTTACCTCGCATGTTTCGGATGATTCAATTGTAGCAGGATTATTCACTCACCAAGATCATGTTATGTCCGTGCCAGAGTCTTGTTCACTTCTATGCTCAACCAAACATAACGGAGTTACTGCAGTACGAGTTCTTTCTGAAAATGGCGAGCCTTTACCGGCTTGGGGACTACAATTCCACCCAGAGGCTGCGAGAGCGAGAATTGAGCGAGCTCATGAATGGGGTCACATAACCGATGAAGAATTAGCATCTTTCAAGGGTGAGCACGATGGATCTAGCATATTATCTTCATTCGCCACTGTCGTATATCGCTATCAAGCATAATCTCCGCCCCAAGGGGGCGATTATTGTGGATTCGGATTAAATAGAGACCGTAGGTCGGGCGGACCACAGGTGTAAGTTATGCTAGAGAATATACCATTGATTGCAGCAGGCGCGGGAGCCATTGGGCTACTTATTGCCATGTACCTATACAACGAAGTAAACAAAGTAAAAATCGACAATGAAGTTGTCGCCGAAATCACTGATGAAATACAAAAAGGAGCTATGGCATTCTTATTCGCAGAATACCGAATTTTAGCTATATTCGTGGTAGTTGTGGGGGCCGTATTAGCGTGGCTAAATGACGTTGATACCACCGTGGCTTTCTTTGCAGGCGCAATCGCTTCGGTTCTGGCTGGATTCTCAGGAATGCGTTCTGCAACTTCTGCCAACGGACGAACTGCGATGGCTGCAAAGAACGATGGCCAAGCGGGCGCACTTGCAGTATCTTACAACGGTGGAGCCGTTATGGGATTATCAGTTGGCGGACTAGGTCTACTCGGAATTTCTCTAATCGCTTTTTGGCTGGGTGCAGAAGATGGAAGCCCTCTATCTGCAGCAGCAGGATTCGGCATGGGAGCATCATCAATTGCTTTGTTCGCACGCGTCGGTGGAGGAATTTACACCAAAGCCGCTGATGTTGGAGCCGATTTAGTTGGAAAGGTCGAAGCCGGTATTCCCGAAGATGATCCTCGTAACCCCGGTGTTATTGCAGACAATGTCGGTGATAACGTGGGAGATGTAGCAGGAATGGGTGCGGATATTTTCGAATCCTTTGTAGGCTCAATAATCGCTGCAATGATTATTGCAAGTGAACCAGATGCAATTACAGGAACAGCAATGGATGTAGATTACGTACTAATGCCTATTCTTCTCGGATTAATAGGATATATTTCCTCGATAATCGGTGTATTCTCAATGACTTTCCTCAAGAATGGAAATGACCCTGCAGCTGCACTACGAAACACTACCTTCATCGCTGCTGCACTATTTTGGGCTGGTGGATATCTGGCAATCGACCAAGGATTAGTCACTGTAGAATACGGAATCATGCATTCTGTAGTTCTCGGTAGTATCGTGGGGATTCTTATCGGTTTAGTAACTGAATACTATACTGGAATCGAGCCTGTATTTGGAATCAAGACAAAGGCTATTCCACATATTGGTGAAATGTCAAAGACCGGTCCTGCGACCAATGCTATTGCTGGATTAAGTGTAGGAATGATGTCAACGTTCATTCCAGTTCTTCTGATTGCATTCGGCATCCTAGGTGCTAACGAATTCGGAGGTGAAACCTACGGTTTGTATTGTATCGCAATGGCAGCCATGGGTATGCTAGCAACTGTTGGTGTTACTATGACCGTTGATGCATACGGGCCCGTCGCCGACAACGCAGGCGGTATTGCGGAAATGAGTAGCCTTGGTGAAGATGTTCGTGCTATCACTGACGAACTTGATTCAATAGGTAATACAACAGCAGCTGTTGGAAAGGGGTTCGCTATAGGGTCAGCGGCATTAACCGCACTTGCTCTATTCGCAGCCTATACGACCTCCGTCGGAGGTGTAAACCTAGATTTGACTGAACCAATGGTTGTAATCGGATTACTCATTGGTGGAGGTCTTCCGTTTGTTGTGGCTGCAATGACCATGACATCCGTTGGAAAGGCCGCTGGAGAAATGGTCGTAGAAATTCGAAGGCAATTTAAGGAAATTCCAGGACTGCTAGAAGGTAAGGAAGGGGTTAAGCCAGATTCCCAAACATGTGTCGACATTTCTACCAAGGCCGCTCTTAAAGAAATGGTTGGGCCTGGAGTAGTAGCAGTTCTTGCTCCTGTAATCATTGGATTTGGATTAGGTACTGCAGCTCTTGGTGGAATGCTAGCAGGATCATTAGTTACTGGTGTACTTCTAGCACTCTTCATGGCAAATGCTGGCGGTGCATGGGACAATGCAAAGAAGGCTATTGAACAGGATCACATACCTGGTGCTAAGAAAGGAGATGATGCTCATGACGCTGCAGTTATTGGCGATACCATTGGTGATCCATTCAAGGATACATCAGGGCCTTCACTGAACATTCTCATCAAGTTGATGTCGATTGTTGCAGTTGTTCTTGCGGGTACTGGCAAGCTTTCTGAGACTGGACTCCTTTGAGGTTCTAAGCGTCAAACTCTTGAGAGCCTGTCCCTAGGGCCTCCTGTGCGTAGCAGTGCCATTGGCTTGACGATGCTACTAATTGTAGCCGGATTAACCGGCTGTGCAGGCCTTAGCTCAGGTGGTGGTCAGAGTTCGGACCATACAATACAAGCGCCAACGTGGCATATCGGGGATTGGTGGCTATACACATTCTCAACACCAGAATATACCGACGATACTGCCCGACTAGTAGTAGCCTCGGATAGTGAAGAAGAAGGTACTGCCTACATGCTAGCAATCTCGTCTATAGGAGAGGCAAGAAGGCACGCTGTTCTCAACCACAACCCCTTCCTTGGAAGAATTACTCATGACAATCTAAGTGCATATGAGAATGGTATCCCTCAACCTGTTCTGACCTTCCCAATTTCAGAAGGGAACTCTTGGACATTTTCTCTATTTACCAATGATTGGACAACTATAGCCTTAGATGTAGGTAGCAAACATGCAACAATGTCCGCACAAGCAGCCGATGGTGCTAGACTTGACTACACCTTCAACACAGATATTGGCTTCTTCTCATCCTTCATCTGGACAGACGCTGAAGGGATAGAGCAATTACGAATGATGCTAGCAACGAATGGTCACACAGAAGATGGAGAGGGTCATAATGGCGAAGTCTTCTTCATTCGCGGTGGCGACCTCTATTCAGATACTTGGGAAAATGCGGGAACTGATTTTGAGATACGAGATACATTCCTCGTCAGTGATCACCCTAGCGATGGAGAGTGGGACGAGATGGTGTACTACCTAGACGCTGCCTGTGGAAGTGGAGGTTCAAGCATTAGCCTCACTCTTCGAGACCACACCTCGGTATCGGCTCTGCAACGTACGTGGGGACCTGGGGCAGAGGAATACGGAACCCTCGGAACCATCCCCTACCCGAGTGAAGAATACACACTAACTCTGACCTTTACTGGCGATTCAGATCTTCGACTAATAATCGCGGGTGCAATTACCTACTCTTGGACACTCTGAGGTGTCAAAATGACCTCTGGAACTCTCGTCATGCTACACGGCATGACCGGAACTACGGAGAAAATGCAACCACTTGCCAAGAGATTAGTACCTCATGGTTGGAATGTACTCTGCCCACAAGCAAAAATCGAACACCCAACAAGGGGTGGATTTGCTTGGTGGTTACGCGCTGAAGACCCAACTCTACCATTGGACTCAGAATCTCAAATGCAGGTCGAAGAGTCGATGCAGAGGGTGATTAAAGAGATTCCAGATGGGCCCGTAATTATCGGGGGATTTTCTCAAGGTGGGGCGATTGCCTCTGCACTTTTGGAAACTGATTTACAGGAAAGAATAGTTGGTCTTGTTCTAATTGGAACAAAAACGGTTAGGTCTGATTCATTAATCGAATCACTCCCCTTCCTGAAGCCACGAGAAGTTGTTTGGATGCATGGATTAAGGGATCATCTTGTTCCTCTAGAGGTAGCGATAGAACACGCCGAAATCTTCGAATCAGCAGGGTGGCCGGTTACTCGCCTTGAACATGAGAAAGGCCACATGGTCAACTTGAACCAAATAGGCCAAATGAAAGAATCAATTCAAAGAATGGCTGATTCGGTTTAATGGAATCAGGCAAGGTAATCCATCAAATGATCTGAGCCACCAATGAAGATTGGTTGTTCGCCCCTAACGTCGAAGCACACCGGAACCGTACGATGACCTGTTGCATCGACTACCTCCCATCGAAGATCCCCTTCATGGTCGAAGTTTACCTCGGTGTAAGTCAGCCCTTTTGCGTCTAGGACATTTTTCGCTCGAGTGCAATAATAGCACACAGTTTGTGAAAACATAAGGAAATCTGTCTCACAAGAATCAAGCCACTGTTGCATGCTCGCCAAGCTCTGCACCCTCCATTGATTCTCCCTCGTCTGTCCACCATTCATCTTCATCTTCGTCGTCGTCTCCTAAACGACCTTCCAATACTCGGTCTGTTTCGTCCTCATCAATGAAAATCAACATTATTGCTGAAATCATAGTTAATGTGGCACCAACATAAATTGCAGATGAATAATCGAATATCTCAATCATTCTCTCCGTTAGCAAGTAAGCGGTTACTCCTGACAAATTAAACAGAGACATGTAAGCAGTAAATTGGGTTCCACCAACCTTGCTCCAAGTTAGCCTCATTGCAAGTGAAATGATACAAATCCAAGCAATTCCTGCCACGAATGCTTGAACAATCAGGAATATTGTCATTACTGTAGTGTTCGTCCAAAGAGGTTCTAGCATTGCAAGTGCTGCATTAGCCAACGAAAGTGTAAGGAATCCAACCATAGCAACTCTTCTTGTTCCGAACTTGTCCCCGAGAAGCCCTCCAAAGATTTGACCAAACATTGCTCCAAATACTACAACTCCACCAACAATAGCATTGTACTTAGCCTGTGACCAACCGGCTTCGTTGATGAAAATATCAATGACAATCGGTCCCACGAAGTAATACAATTCTGATAACAAACATAGGAAAATCAGTAAGAATGCGGATCTTACTGAAAAGGCTTTGACAAGATAAAACGAGGTTCTTGCAACAGTAGTTCTAGTGCCGTTTGGTAATACCAAGAAAGGATTTGGAACCTTAGGTAATTCTTTTGCATCCTCTATTTGATTCATTAATTTTGAAATTACTAATGTTGCTATTCCGAGCACGATGAACAGGTATGAAGCAGGGTTTGTGAATTTTCGAATATCTGCTCCGAGGCTCCAATCAATAGTAAATACATCAATTGCAAAGCCAACAAACCAAAGTGTGAGACCAAGGATTGCAAACAACGCGGGTATTGAGATTCTGCTTTCGGATACTGCATAACCTACTGTTTTCGCTACTCGGAAGTCTACTTCATCTACCCATGGAGCCTCTTCATCGTCAAAATCCTCGACTTCTTCTGTTTCTGAACTAACGATTTCAGCTTCGATAACTTCCGCCTTCTTTGACCATGGGAACAATTGCACCCCTGGCTTTTCGATCATGGTTAATGGGAACCACGCGACCATCAGCAGAAGCACCATCGATGCTACTATTACTCCAATAATGCCAATCTTAGTGACAAGAACCCCCAGTGCGGCACCACCGATAATAATTCCAAGTCTCTTTGCAGCGAACATGAAACCATTGACCTTTGCAACTTCATCTGGTTGAAGAATTTCAACCGCTAGAGCGTCAGTAGCCACATCTTGAAGAGAAGCGAAGATGTTGTGAATGAATAATACTCTCGTCACCAAGTCAATTTCAGTATTCAAATCACCAATTGTCGAATCAATAATCAACAAACCACCCAGACTCACAGCCATACCGGTTTGAGCGAACAACACCCATTGTCTACGTGGGCCAAATCTCTCGATAAATACAGCGTCAACAACAGGACCCCATATCCACTTGAATGTCCAAGGTAATGCTACAGTCGCGAATAGAATTGCAATATCCTTCACTTCTGTGCCGTTCTCCACAAGATAAGCTGCAAAGGCGACGCTGGCGAATCCCCATGGCAATCCCTGAGCGAAGTAAAGAATACAGAGAGTAATCACTCTCCGGGTTTTGTTTTCCGTAAGGGGGCCGCCTTCTCTCCATTCAGAAAATGCTGTTTTTGTGGATGATATTGCAGTTGAAGGCATCGATTTGTAACGTTCTACATCAAACGCATTTGAATAAAACGGCTCTTCCGATTCTGACTTCCAACCTTCTCTCACAGCAACTACACCGAGAAGAGCAGTGATTGCTAGGAACGGTATGAAGAATGCAATAGGTCCAACCGAGGTCTTTCCGATGTTATTGCTAGCATCCGTCAAGGACACATAAATTGGGAACTCTGCATAAACATCTCCTGGACTTCCGCCTTCATTGGAGTAGTACATCCTGAAACTACCTGAGCAATCTGAACCCGGTATTGGAATTGGGCCTGGTACTTGGCATTGGGGTCCACTTTCTGCAGGGGTTTCGTATTGCACCCGAATTGTGATTTGGGTATCCTTGGCCCAATTTCTGAGTGAATCATTGACTAAAATATCCCATTGTGTAGTGAAATCATTACCATTATTTACTGCGTTTGCTGATTGAATGTGTTGAGATATTTCCTCTTGACCCCTAGTCATTGTTAGAGTTAAGTCTGTACAATCCCCGCCACAATTTCCAGATTCGATTGCGAATTTCATTCGGACTGAGATAGTTTCGTTAATTTCTAGGAGGAAATCTTCAGAAAAACCCATTTGCATGTTACAGGAAAAGTCCACGCTTACATCCTGTCCTTCGGGGAATTCGATCTCTCCATAACCAGTACTGGATGAACCTGCAGAAGCGTTGGAATCGAAATTATTCCAACATTCGAATAAATCCTCCTCACCCCAGAAGTACATGTAGGGTTGTTCTTCTGTTGGGTGATTATTTTCTCCATCTTGCGCCGCAACAAATACAGAGAGGATACTTACGGAGAAAAGTAAGACTACTGCTAAAGAAAGCACTCTACTTGCATAGCGCATGGGATTCGGGGGCAGAAAGTAGCGTTTGAGGCTTCGCCTAGCAAGGTTCGGTTCAAATTACTGCCAAGCCGGAATTATCATACTCCCAATCGATTATTTGCCAGCCGTCCTGACACAATCTTGAACGGACAAATTTTACCGCCATTGGGTTGCAAAGAAGAGCAGCACTGCCCCCCCCACCTGCACCCAGTGCTTTCCAAGCCATAACCGAACCGTCAGCAATCATTGGATCGATTGTCGAACGAAATGGTTGATGTATTGAAGAGTCTAGTGAATCGACTGCCTCGCAGATTTCATTCAAGGCTTCTACAACTAGCTGTCGTTGATCTCTTTGGAGGGCATCAGCCATCTTTTTCGTAGCCAAGCGAATAGTGTGTAGGCCATTAATTACAGCTCTATCGCCTGCATTATATCGAGACCAAACTAATTCTTGCATATCTCCCGATTTATGCTTGATTCCACTATGCGCGATAATCAGATGCTTATGCAACCATTTTCTAGCAGATGGAGCAGGTTCGAATGGCAGATGTTCAACACCATCTCCTATGAATAGAAAACGATTGAATCCGCCGTGTGCAGATGCCCATTGGTCTTGACGGCCACAACGATTTCCTTCCTTATTTTCTACCTCAAAGGCTGATTCTGCAATTGCATCTAGGTCAGTTATATCATCAACTCCTAGGGCGGCAATTTTTGCTACATTCAAAGCACCGCTAGTCCCAAGACCTGAACCTGCAGGAACATCAAATTGGAAATCGACATTTCCATCTCCAGAGGGAGTTGCTGTAACCCACTTGTCTATTGTGAAGTTGACCACTTCACCTCCATGATCATGAGTATATGGTGCTAAGTCGGTCCAACCACCTGCAAGGTCGACCCTTAGCGGGGCTCGATATCCACCCATGAATGGCCTGATGGCTTGGTGATGATAACTCTACGGTGAGAACAAAGGACCAAAAATAACGGGTATCAACACCGGGTCGGAAGAAACATGCAGTCGAATGTTGAAAATGCTATCCAAGCCTTCTCGCAAGGCCAGCCAGTGATGGTTTTCGACTCTGATTTCAGAGAATGCGAAACCGACCTTCTATGGCCTGCAACAGCAGCCAGTCCAGCGGTTATGCGAAGATTGAGACAGGACTGTGGAGGACTTCTATTCTTGGCAGTCGGTGATGAAATAGGCAGCCTATTCGGTCTTCCTTGGTTACAGGATATTCATACCCATCCGGCACTCGTAGCTGAAAACCCAGTTCTTGGTAGACTAATCACTGACGACTTACAATATGATTCGCGCTCCGCCTTCACGCTTTCTTTGAATCATAGAGAAACGTACACCGGAATTACCGACAGAGATCGTGCCCTAACCACACGAAGGTTTGGGGAATTAGCAGGTGAAATGATGGCGGCAAATGCATCTGAGGAAAAAGCACAGGAAGCACTCGGTATTGAGTTCAGAACCCCTGGCCATATTCCAGTCTGCAGGGAATCACCAGGTGGACTGGAAACTAGACAAGGGCACACTGAATTGGCTGTTGCAATAGCAAGACTTTCTGGACATGTTCCAGCCACCATAGGAGCAGAGATGTTACAACCAGATGGAGATAAAGCTCTGAGTGTTGAGGCAGCAAGACAGTACGCAGAATTACACGATATACCAATGATAACAGGTGCTGATTTATTGAACGCTCTAGGGATTGAAGATTGACCGAAGCATTGAGGGTATTTGACCGAGAGGAGATATTGATGGTTCGGGTCATGGCAGTCGGGGTTTTCGACCTACTACACGCAGGTCACCTGCATTATGTCGAGCAGGCAAAGTCCCTAGGTGATGAGTTGATTGTAGTAGTCGCCCACGACGATACTGTGAGAAAACAAAAACACGAACCAGTGACTAATCAGGACTTACGCAGACGTATGGTACTAGGTTTGAAACCTGTAGATGATGCTATAATTGGCAATCCTCCGACTGTTCCAATTTTCGAGATTCTAGAAGTAGTGAAACCTGATGTTATCGCTTTAGGTTACGATCAGAAGCACTCACGCGACTCTATCAAGAAAGGATTGGAAGATAACGGATGGGGAAATGTCGAGGTACAAAGGGTCGAAGGATTAGCTGACGACCTCGACGGAACAAGGAAAATCATCGCTCGGATTATCGATCTCTGGTCTGGTGAAACTGGTGGCCCTTACGAGGAGGATTGAGAATGTTCACCGGGATTGTAGCCGCATCTTGCGAGGTTGTGGCAACAGAGCAAGGAGATGAAGTACGTTCCATTCTTGTAAACCTCAGGGGCCATGACGAGGACCTAGAAATAGGTGCTAGCGTGGCAATAGATGGCGTTTGTATGACAGTCGTGTCTTCACAAGATGGACGAGTTAAATTTGAGGCGATTCCTGAGACCTTGGAGCGTACTACGATTGGCTTTATTCGGCAGGGAAGTAGAGTCAATATTGAGAGATCTCTACGCATGGGTGATGAATTGGGAGGCCACATTCTCTCCGGCCATGTTATGTCGACTGCTAGAATTCTACAAAGGACTGAGAAAGGTGAAGGAATCGACCTATTGATTGAACATCAAGACGATACCAAACCATACATCCTGGAGAAAGGATATGTCGCTGTTGATGGTATGTCGTTGACGGTTGGAGAAGTACATTCCGAGGGTTTCAATCTACACATCATTCCAGAAACTCTGAGGATTACCACCATCGGAGAAAAGTCTGAAGGCGATTTTGTGAATATTGAAGTGGATTCACGAACCCAAGCGGTTGTAGACACAATTCGAAGCATGGAGGTAGAGAAATGAGGATAGTTGCAGTGTGCGGTTCTTTCCATAAGGAAGAAGTCGAGAAAATGCTAGAATATGCTCGAGATGAAGCGGGCACTATGAACTCACAACTAACGGATATTGTTTGGGTTCCAGGGTCTATGGAAGTGCCTCTGGCTTTGGAAAGACTACTCATCCGTGAGGATGTCGATGCAGCGATTACATTGGGGATTATCGAGCGAGGACAGACCCAGCATGGACTGGTGATGGGGCAATCTGTTACCCGTGCAATAATCGACCTACAAATCAAGCACGACAAACCGATAGGTTTGGGAATTATTGGACCGGGAGCCGAGCCGGAGCATATTGAACCGAGGCTAGAACCTCATGCTCGTGCGGCAGTGGGAGCCGTTGTTTCGATGAAAAACTGATGTTGTTCGGATAAATATCAGTCAAGTTTGAGAGTCAATGTTCAAAGAATGCCGGACATTGGGAGAACTCATGTCCGACGAGGTCCGCAATACAATCATCATCGGTTCAGGCCCTGCTGGATACACCGCTGGCCTATATTCCGCTAGAGCAATGCTGGAACCTTTGATGTTCGCAGGGTATGCATCAGGGGGTCAGCTCATGCTGACTTCTGATATCGAAAATTTTCCCGGTTATCCACAGGGAATCGGCGGCCCCGAAATGATGGTTCAACTTAGAGAACAAGCCGAAAGATTTGGCCTTGAAGTTCATGATAAAAACGTCGAGAAGGTTGATGTCAGTAACAGGCCTTTCAAAGTCTGGGTTGAAGGAGAAGAATATCTCGCTCAGACCTTAATCATCTGTACAGGTGCGGAGGCAATTTGGTTGGGTGCAGAAGGGGAAGATGCACAGAAAGGCCGTGGAATCAGCACCTGCGCAACCTGTGATGGGGCATTTTTCCGTGATGAAGAAATTATCGTCGTAGGAGGCGGTGACTCAGCAATGGAAGAAGCTACTTTCCTGACTAGATTCGCTAGCAAGGTTACAATAATCCACAGAAGAGAGGTCTTCAGAGCCTCAAAAGTGATGTATGACCGAGCGGCAAATCATCCAAAGATTGAGATCAAGACATTTCGTTCCGTAAAAAAGTGGCTCTCTGATGAAAAAGGCCTCGCTGGAGCTGTATTGGAAGATCCTCGTGACGGTTCAACAGAAGAGATTTCATGCACTGGAGCTTTCATAGCAATTGGTCACAAACCAATTACAACCTTCCTAGAGGATCAAATTGAAACCGATGATTCTGGTTACATAGTTCCTAAGGAGCATACAATGACTAGCATCCCAGGGGTATTCGCGGCAGGTGATGTAGTAGATACAAGATACAGGCAGGCAATCACCGCCGCTGGAATGGGTTGTCAGGCGGCAATCGATGCTGAGCGATGGTTAGAAGATCAACACTGAAGTGGCGGAATGGTTGAATTCGGGGTTTTCAGTAATCGAGAAAACTGGAAGGAAAGAAGTTGGCTATCACACCGGGTAGGAGATTTGTTCTATCTCTCCCACACCGCTGTCACAATTTGGTGCGCTGTACTGTGGTTAGGTCCGTATCAGTGGATGTGGTGGGGAGTTGTCATTCTGTACTCTGCCACAGAAATACTCTGGTTTTTCCGAGGTCGATTCTGTATACTTTCAGATTTAGAAAGACACTTCAAAGGAATCCCGAGACCGGATGACCCATTAGACCAGAATTTTGTTCGAAGACTTTGGAATCTATTGTTCAGAAGGGATATTTCATCCGAAACGGCACAGGTTTTGACTCGGGTATGGGGCCGAATTGGTTTGGCTGTTGCATTGGTCAGACTCTATTCATCTGGTGCCTTTTGAGTCAGCCTTGCAGGCCGAAGGCAAAATGAATGAGTGGTGTACTCTCAAGATCATGGGCGAGCAACTGAGCCAAGAGGAGAGGGCTAGATATGCGCGTCATCTGATCCTTCCAGAGATGGGTGAAGAGGGCCAAAAGAAATTGAAAAAATCCTCTGTAATCGTTATTGGAGCCGGTGGATTAGGATCTCCTACTTTGCTATATTTGGCAGCGGCAGGTGTTGGTAAGATTGGAATAATCGACGATGATAAAGTCGACATAACTAATCTTCAAAGACAGGTTATTCATTCTACAGCAGCTGTTGGTTCGCTAAAAGTTGAGTCCGCCGCTAATCGCATTAGAGAATTAAATCCTGAAATTGAGATTGTTGAACATAATACCAGGTTAGATGTCAGTAACGCCTTGGAGTTACTTTCTGATTGGGACGTAGTAATCGATGGTACTGACAACTTCCCAACAAGATATACAATCAATGATGCATGTGAAATTCTAGGAAAACCATGGATTTTTGGAAGCATTCATCGATTCGAAGGTCAGGTTACTGTCTTCAATTTTAACGGCGGACCAAATTATCGAGATTTGTTTCCTAATGCACCCCCCCCTGAATTGGCTCCAAATTGCGCTGAGGCAGGAGTATTGGGGGTTTTGCCAGGAATAGTGGGTAGCGTTCAATCTGCTGAAGCAATCAAATTAATACTAGGCATTGGTGACCTGTTATCTGGTCAACTAATGGTGATTGATGCTAAATCTATGAAGACCCGTTCATTGCAATTTGACAAAATACCTGAAAGAGAGAAAATTACAGAAATGTCTGAACAATTGATAATGCAGGCTTGCCAAAGTCAAGAGATTAGGGAAGAACCTCCTATTGGACATGTACTAGAGATAACTCCTGCAGAATTTGTCGAAAGGCGTTCTCAGGGTTGGAATCCTTTCCTTTTGGATGTTAGAAGGGGAAATGAGGCAGCAATAGTCAGTTTGCCGGGAACTGATTTACGGATTGAACACATTACCGTTCCTGCAAAAGCGGAAGATTTGCCAAAGGATTGTGATTTGGTCGTTTACTGTAGAAGCGGAGGTCGTTCGGATGCCGTCGCTAGATGGTTAGGCCAGTCTGGATGGGACAGATCTAGGGTTTGGAATATGGTTGGTGGCATTCACCTTTGGGCTGATCAAGTAGATTCTGCAGTTCCAAAGTATTAAGCACCCCTATATTGTGGTATAAATTCATCCTGTAAGTCGTTTAATTGTGGTATTAGAGAATAAAAATGATATTTTACCTAAAAATACACAATATTTTTTTGTAATTGTGGTGTACTTATTCTCAGTATCCCTTTTAGTTACGGTTATTTATGATTAATTTGAGCAGAGATAATCACCTGTGAGATAGACACCTCAGCCTATAGTGGTGTAATACTGAGTAATACAGCGATTGTTTGTTGTACTAGTTGACACTAGGAGTAAGCGTGACTGGGCGACGAGGGATATGGCGTTGCCCTTCTTGCAACACGCACCAGACTTGGAAATCGCGTGAACGAGGGACAACAAGATTGGACCGTAAGTGCACATCCTGTAACACTAGAATCAGAGTCACCCTAGATCGTTCCGATAGTGGCAGAGGGAGAAAACAACAAGCAGAGGTATGGGAGAGGCCATTTGACACTTCGATGCAGGAGTTACAAGATGAAGCAGATCTTAGAAATTCAGACGGGGTTGAACTAGACTCAGAGGGGAAGAGCACTGGCCCTGTGAGTCAACAGGACTTACCTCCTCTTTGGGGTGGTGGGTGGAGGCCTAAGCGACCTTTGGAGTTCTCCACACCTTTACCGCAAGAAACTGCTAGATCAGAATTGATGAGATTTCTTGTTGAAAGGCATGACGGACACATAGAGTCGGCCTTTGAATGTTGGAATTCACTGAATCCACCTGAACGATTTAATGGAACAAGTTTTCATGAATTTAGTGAATCGTTTTGCAACTCGTTTGAAAGAAGTTTGGCTGAAAGAGTATACGAACCGGGATTGGCGGCTCTTGCGAAACAAGAAATCATCCCTCGCAGAACAGGTAGTTGCTATCTCGATAGACGAGCAATACGTATGATGAGGGATATCGCCCTATGTCTACGTAGAATAGCACATACTGCCTCAATAAGTGTTGAAGATAGATTTCAATGGCAAAGATGGATGCACAGAACTCGCGCTTTAGATGAGCATCTGAAAGACTTGTTCATGGATGGAGTAAAAACTCCTGATGGAAGTCAATTTGGAGGTAAAGGATTCCGCTCTACTTGGCAAGAAGGCGTAGTGGCATGCGCAACCTCAATGAGTAGAGCTATTGATCTCAGCGAAGATTCGATTGCTTATGCTGATGTGGTTGCCCCAATGATCAGAGATGTGGGTTTAGCACTCTCGATGGGGCAGACGCCTCTAGAAATTTTCAACGCCCAAATGGGTAAGTCGAATTCCTACATGGATGGCGGAGTTGATTCGGCAGGAGGGAGGGATTTGCATGTCGGTAATTGGCACAAAAGAGTTCTACCACCTACTGCCCCACTACCAATAGCAAGTGCTACCGCTACCGGTGTTGCACTTGCGGCAAATAGGCTTGCAAGACCTCGTTTTCACCTAGCACCGGTTGGTGAAGGTTGCAGTAGTAGTGGAGAATTTTGGGAAGCCATGAATCTAGCTGGTGCCAGAGGTCTACCAATTTCCTTTATGATTCAAAATAATCAGATCGCCCTTGATACTTTCACGGCCGGGCAATCTGGCGCTGAAACCTTCGGAGACAAGGGTCATTCAATGGGGATTCCTTCTTGGAGCATAGATGGTTCTGACCCCGCAGAATTTCACACATCGACCGCTGTTGCTCGTGAATTCGCCCTAGAGGGGGGTGGCCCGACTCTAATTCACGTTGAGACGATGCGAGGTTGTGGCCACGCACACCATCATGATGACCTCTACTTAGGGGCAGCAAGTGGGAACCCTCCTGGATACGTAGATAGGGAGTTGCTGACTTATTGGTCAAACAAAGACCCACTTCCTAACCATCGTGATTTATTGGTTAGATTAGGGGTAAGTGAAAGTAAACTTAGCAAAATGGAAGCAGAGGAGCAAGTATTGGTAGATGCCGCTCGAAAAGAAATGGAAGAAACAGCATGGCCGGAAGGAAATTCGGTGACTAAGGGTGTGACTTCGCTTCACGATGCCTCAACTCATTCTGAACAGTTCGACCGCTTCGGAGTGAGCATTTCCGGAGGAGAGGGCCCAGTCCTTATCGGGGAGGTAGATATTGAATTCTCGGATGCTGCGAACTCTTGGACATATAGCAAGGCAATACAGAATGGGATGGTAAGCCTTGCTGACAAATATGGAGATTCAATTGTCTTCATGGGAGAAGATATGGAAGTAGCCGGAGCCTTTGGAATGAATCTACCATTGAAAGCAAGAGGCCATTCGAACAAATTACTCGACATGCCTTTATCTGAGGCGATTATCATACATTCAGCAACAGGAGCAGCTCTAGGTGGTATGCGACCTTTAGCAGAAATCCAGTTTGGAGGCTTTGCCGCTTTAGCGATGAATCCACTAATCAATAATGCAGCCCAACTCAGATGGAGATGGGGAGCCGAAGTTCCACTGACTGTTCGAATACCACTAGGGGGAAAAACTCGGAGTGGGCCTTTCCATGCAAATATGATTGAATCATGGTTTGCAAATGACCCTGGTTTGATAATCGTATTTCCATCTACGCCACAGGACGCTTACGACCTGTTGGTTGAGTCGCATGCCTTGAATGACCCAGTAGTATACCTTGAGCACATAGGACTCTATGGATTACGAGGAGGAAATACCGGTTGGGGACATTCAATTAACCAGATTGTTGACACCGATTCAGTTCATCAACGCCTTGTCAATGGCGATAATAGCATAGGCAAGGCTAGAGTTGTGCGGGGCGGCAAGGATGTCACGATTGTAACTTGGGGAGCTATGATCCATGTTGCATTGGAAGCGGCTGAAGTGGCTGCAAAACGTGGCATTGAGGCAGAAATTGTTGATTTGCGGACAATATTGCCCTTCGATGCAAAAACCTGTATCGAGTCGGTCCGAAGAACCGGGCGTCTAATCGTTTTGCAAGAGTCTCAATACACCGGAGGGCTCGGGCACACAGTTAGTAGTAGAATCCTAGAGGAAGCATTCTGGAACCTGGAAAATGCACCAGTGGTAATCGGAGCATTAGACACTCCTGTTCCATTCTCCCCCCCGTTGGAAGACCATACTATTCCTACATCTGAGCTAGTGACCAGACACATCAGGAGGATGTGCGAATGAGAGATATCGACTCAAACATCATGAGCGGGGGCCGCTGAGCGTGGTAGAGATGCTAGACTCCGATCCGATTCTGGTCCTGATTGGATTCGTCTTATTGATGGCCGGCGGTGAAGGAATTGTCCAGGGGGCGGTGCAAATAGCATACCGACTACGAGTCCCTCCATTATTGGTTGGATTCACCATCGTTGCAATCGGGACATCTCTCCCTGAATTAGCCGTAGCAATTGAGGCAATTGCTCAAAATGAACCCGATATTGCTGTTGGAGGAGTATTAGGGTCTAATGTTGCCAACGTTATGTTGGTTCTTGGTACCGCTTGCATGCTTGGATCAGGTGATGAGGCAGGGGTAGGAATACGACGAGATTCAGTTGCTGTAATCTTGGCGACTATTCTGCTAACAGCCTTCGTTTATTATGGCTCGATACCTGTTGAAGGAGGAGCATTCATGCTGATTTTACTGGTGAGTTACTACGCCTATGCCTATCATTCTTCTAAAGGCAAAGCTGATGCAGAGGAGCCAGAAGAAACCTGGCTTCCAGAAAATATACTACTTGCTGTATTCGCAACAATCGCAGGCGGTGCAATGATTTGGCAGGGAGCCATTTTCCTTCTTGATGGAGCTACTGGTCTAGCGGATACATACGACATACCTACTGCGATTGTTGGACTTTCATTAGTAGCCTTAGGGACTTCTTTACCAGAGTTAGCAGTCACTCTAATTGCGGCTATGAGAAATCAAGGTGGCGTCGCGGTAGGCAACGTATTGGGCTCTAATGTAATGAATATCCTTGGAATCTTAGGCACAGCTTCCGTAATCGGAGGAGGAATCGAAATTGCCTCGAAGTTTGAAGGACGAGATATATGGGTAGTTATCCTAACATCTAGTTTAGTTGCAGCTATGTTACTCGACGATAGAGAAATTGGACCAAGAGTAGGCGCCACTATGGTAATCGGATATCTCGCCTACATGTCATTCCTCTATTACAGCACAACACTAGGTTGAGGAGCGGATTTTGTACAATATCCTTGCCCTAACGGCTAAGGCTGGAAGGCCTGTGGCGGCATCATGGTTGAGTTCGCATTGTCCGAGGAGCAAGAGATGCTTCGTGAGTTGGCTCACGAATTTGCAAGGGATATTGTTCGGCCGAATGCAGAGCACTGGGATGATAAATCAGAATTCCCTACTGAAGCAATTGCAGAGGCTCATGCGTTAGGTCTCACCAACCTACACATCCCTGCTGAATACGGAGGGATGGGAATGGGAATTCTTGACGAAGTATTGGTCTCTGAGGAATTTTCTTGGGGCGATCCAGGATTTGGCACAGCCGCATATTCGAATGGATTGACGGTAGGGCCAGTAATTACTGGCGGCACTGAGGAACAGAAAGCCGAATATCTCGGAAGATTGGTGAAAGAGCCATTGATAGCATCCTATTGCGTGACCGAACCCGGTGCAGGCAGTGACGTTGCAAGCATACAAACTACCGCTGTTCGGGATGGCGATCATTACATCCTGAATGGCCAGAAGATGTGGATTACAGGTGCAGGTCAAGCCGATTGGTTCTTCGTTTTGGCATATACAGACAAGTCTGCTGGATACAAAGGAATGAGTGCATTCATTGTCGAGAGTTCATGGGATGGAGTTTCCCTTGGAAAGAAAGAAACTAACATGGGTCAAAGGGCTTCAGATACCAGAGCTGTAATCTTCGAAGATGTTCATGTCCCTGTTGAGAATCTAATTGGTGGAGTTGAAGGAGCGGGTTGGTTCAACGCAATGAAGGCATTTGATCTATCACGACCCAATGTGGCTGCTCAAGCAGTTGGATGTTCTCGAGCCGCCTACGAATATGCTCTACAATACGCCGATGAACGCAAGACCTTCGGCAAGAAATTACATGAACATCAGGCAATTCAATTCATGTTGGCTGATATGAAAACAAAAATTGAGGCAAGTAGATTGCTGACTTGGCGAACTGCATGGGAAGTTGATAATGGAATCAAGAATACAGAAAGTGCTGCTCATGCAAAGCGTTTTGCTGCTGATTCATGTATGGAAATAACTACTGATGCGGTGCAAGTCTTCGGAGGTTATGGTTACTCAGAAGAATATCCAGTAGCGCGATTAATGCGCGCCGCAAAGGTTCTGCAAATTTACGAAGGGAGCAGTCAAGTTCAAAGGATGATAATTGGAAGAGAAATGCTCAGAGACCTGTGAATCAGCCCTAAGGGCTGAATAGTCAACGGACCGCTTTATTGAAATCACCTTCTCCGTACCGAAGGGTTGGTTCACATGCTTGTATCTGATGAAACCCGAGGTCGGTTAATTGCATTCACAGTACTCGCTATGATGCTTGTTCCCGCTCTTGCGGCTGCAGCTCCAACTGTGTCGGAGCCATCTCAAACACCAACATATTCTGAGCAAATCGGTGATTGGTGGGAAAATACAAACATGGACAAAGATAGAGATTACATTCACGATGCGATCTGGATTGCTGCAAAAAACAACCACTACCAATACCTCGATGAAAATGGTCGAATTTCAGTAATTGTTGACTTTGCCCACACACCAACTGAAGATGATCAAAAGATGCTTGAAAGTGAATTGGATTTCCAGACCCAATTCAGATATTGGTTAGTTGATTCGATTGCCGGCACAGTTGAATTGGATAGAATATACGAATTAGTTGAACTGCCAGGTGTTGTATTCATTGAATTAGATGGAAGATTAGAGGTTCAGATGGAGGATGTAGTTCCTGCTCATGGTGTCGACTTAGTTTGGCAGGATACTGGCTACACTGGCGCTGGAGTTACCATGGCAATAATTGATACTGGAATTGATGGAAATCATTCCGGATTAGATGATTTGGATGACGATAATAGCACTAATGACCCCAAGGTAATTGCATTCTTTGATGCAGTAAATAATCCAGGCGCGACTAATGGTAGCGAAATTTATCCCTACGATGATAATGGGCATGGAACACATTGTGCCGGAATAACTGCAGGAACTGGAGCGCCTACATTCCAACACGTTGGAGTCGCACCACATGCAAATCTCGTTGGAGTGAAAGTTCTGAGTGGAAGCGGAAGTGGAAGTTATGCTCAGGTTATGGCTGGAATGGAGTGGACTGTTGAAAAACGGCATGAGTTCAATATTAGAGCCGCTAGTATGAGTCTTGGAGGACCTGCTGTATCCGAATGGACTACCTCTGAACAAGAATCAGTTAATCGAATGGCGAATGAAATGATGAGAGCAGGTGTTGCAATCTTCATTGCGGCCGGGAATTCTGCATTTAGCGCTCAAATTGGAACTCCCGGAAGTGCAGAAGATGCGATTACAGTTGGTGCTTTGGACAAAAATACTGCAATCGCGATATACTCAAGTCAAGGGCCTACTGAAGAAGGACGTATCAAGCCAAATCTGGCTTTCGTAGGTAGTAGTGTTAACGCTCCAGATGCTAATTCAGGCGATGGATATGTGGCTCTATCCGGAACGAGTATGGCAACACCCGGTGCAGCTGGAGTTGGAGTTTTGATGTACCAAGCAAATCCAGACCTCAGTGCTTTCGATGTTAGGAATATACTGCAGGAGACTTCCACGTACAGGCAATGCCATTACATGGTGGCGAACGAGCCTTGCGCGGAGGACCTGATTCCCAAGAATAGGCAGAACAACGTATACGGTCATGGCCATGTTAATGCACAACCTGCAGTGGAAGAAGCCGCCAATTACTTCTATGAATTGAGCATGTCATTGAACGTTACTTTGGAAAGCGAATATGGACAAGATAACCGCGTTCACATTGGACAGGGAGAATCGATTGTATTCAATTTGGAAGGAGGGGTTCAAAGAGTACAATGGCGAACTTGGGATATGAGAGACAATTGGATGGATTTGGCTGAATTTACTATTGGTGACGAGAGCTTTGAGGTGACTCATGACCTACTGGTAGATCGACTTCGATTCCTTCCCAACAATACGGTAGAAGGCGAACAAGTTATTCTCGTACGAGCAATATCCGGTGACCAAGCCTCAACCAATCTTGCCATAGGAATTCAGATTATAGGTGAAGAAAAAATAACTCAATCCGATTCTGAAAGTTCCTTCATGGGGATTGTAGTCGGAATCTTGGCTCTACTGGTTCTAGTACTTCTCAGTGCACTAATTTTTGCTGGTATTCAACTCCGCGACAGAGGATTCTTCGAAAAAGATGATGAATATTTTCAAGATGGCGAATTAGTGGAAGAAATCTTCTCCGAAGCAGAAACCTCTCAATCCGAATCAGGATAGTCTCAGGTCACCCCGTCCTAATGCTCAAACATGGGTGCTTATTCGACTTATTATGAGTCAGACGAGAGGCATCTATGCCTCAATTGTTTTGATTATGCTAATGGCTCCATTAGTTTCCTCTTCCATTAGTGTTGATTCTTCCCGCAGAGGTGGTCTGGATTTCAATGGAGATTGGGTTGCCTCAGTTGAACCTGAAATTCATTTTGAGTGGTGGTTCGACTGGAGTAGAGACAAGGATGGTAATTCTATTGACGACCGGCTAGAATGGTTGATTCTACAACCTAGCGAAATACAAAATCAATGGTGGAAACGAGCATCGTCTGGATATGCTAGAGTTTTCATAGACTACGACCATCATCCAACAGATGCAGATATTTCAGCACTTGAAGAACTGAACGTTGAGGTTACTTTCAGATTTAGTTATCTAGACACTGTGGCGGCTTCTGCTCCTTTCGACTCAATCCTAGGACCTGATGGAATCCTTTCTTTACCTGGTGTGGTGATGATTGAAGATCTAGGGCTTGCGGAACCAAACATGCATCAAGCAGTTCCAAACATGGGAGTTGACGTCGTATGGAATGACCTAGGTTTAGATGGAACTGGAGCGGTGATTGCTGTACTCGATACGGGAGTGAGAGGGGATCATGAAGGACTCAATGATATGGATGATGACCCATTTACCTGTATCGACGAACCACCTGACCCCTTAGATCCAAATCCAGAGCCGATTCCCGCAGACTGTGATCCAAAAATCATAGCATTTTTCGATGCTGTGTTTACTGATCAAGAACTAGATCCTTCAGAATCTTATGACTCAGGAACTCATGGAACTCATGTTGCAGGTATTGCAGCTGGTAGTGGCGGGGGACAAGTAGATCCTACAACTGGAGAGAAATATGTAGGAGCAGCACCCGGTGCGTGGTTAATCAACATCTTAGCATGTTGTGATGGAGATATTGAAGACATTATGCAGGGTGCCCAATGGGCAATAGATAACAAGGAAAAATATGGCATCAATATCTTGACTTCCTCGCTGGGAGAGCAGCAATTTGAGATTCATGTCGATAATGACGGTAGTTCTGCTTGGAGTCGCCAAATGGATGCCGTTGTAGAGGCTGGGATCATTACTACTCTCTCTGCCGGAAACGAATTCGGGGGGGCGACTTTTGCTGGATGTAATACAATCGATAGCCCCGGAGATGCTGCTTTACCCGTAACCGTAGCCAGCCTCGATAAGGACCTAGGGCTAGCAATTTACAGTAGTAGAGGATACACTTCTGACTTGCGAGTAAAGCCGGATGTAGCAACCATAGGATCTAGCATAATGGCTCCTGATGCGGCAACAAATGATGGATACACAAGTAAATCTGGGACTAGTATGGCAACCCCATTGATGGCTGGAATTGCCGCTTTAATGGTACAAGCAAATCCAGACATCACCCCCTCTGAATTCAAAGATATCATTGCAGCCTATTCAATCGAAAGAGAAATTGTCCTCTTAGATGATCCAGGGTTCAATGACTGTAGTGTTGTTGAGACTAGGCCGGATAATGAGTTTGGATATGGGCAAGCGGATCCAATTGTATTTGTTGAAGTAGCAGGAAGTATTGATCGTTCACTTAATGTTACAATGGATATTGATACCCTGCAGGTAATTCAAAATCAAAGCCAAATTACAGGGATTGCAAGTGGATTACCTTCGGGCTCAGAGGGTAGAGTGGAGGTAAGAGTGGGTGGTGCAGAATGGAGCGAAGCAAAAGATGAGTCGAACGATGGAGATTGGACAAGTTGGAGTATAGTACTAGAACCTCACAATAATTCAGGTAATACTACAATCTTTGCAAGACTATACCTTGATGACGATCACATATCACCTATTGATGCTAAAAGAGTAATATTAATTGATGAAGTAGCCACAAATCAGGAAAAGGGATTGAATGAAGAATCGCTATTGATTGTATTATTTGGGGCGTTGATTTTCTTAGTCCCTGTTATTGGAGTTGCAATTTACTTCAATCGCGGATCGATTTGGAGTGCAACTTCCGATGAGGATTGACAGAGGGATTGTACTAGCCGCTGGGGCTAGTAAGCGCCTTGGTAGCCACAAGGCATTGATAGAAGTTGGAGGGCAAACTCTTGTCCAGTTAGTTTGCAGTAAATTGCAAAGTGCGGGTCTTTCTGTAACCGTAGTTACTCGTAATTCTCTAAAACAAAAAATTGAGAATTTACTTCCCAATGTTAGTACCGTAGTGAATCCAAATCCTGAATTGGGTAGAACAGGAACTATTCAGCGTGGAATTGAATCAATTGGTACTGGACCTCTGTTGATCATCCCAGTAGACCGACCTGGATTTAGCCTAGAAACCATCAATTTACTGTGTAAAACAAACACCACAACCATTCCAACCTATGAACAAAAAGGTGGTCATCCGATTGCAATAACTCCTCAGGATTGTGAGAATATTATGCAAGCAGAACCTGATATTCCATTACGCGAACTAATCAGTCCTGAAAGGATGCATGTAGAAGACCCTCATCTACACCTAAACATAGACACTAAAGAAGATGTTAACCAACTAATCAAGGTTGCAAAGCATCTGTAATAGAAGGATATTGACCCATCACCCAAAGGAATACCAAACCCACAATAATTGCTGGAAGAGTGGTATGTATTGTTGCCCAAATGGATGCAACCTTATGCCTAACTAATAGAGGGAAAAGGGCGTCTCCATCTTGAGAAATGGCATTTGCAACTAAAGCTGGAAAAGAGATGATTCCCTCGACATATGCAGTAATTGCGATGATTTGAGGACCACATCCAGGGATGAGACCAATAGTCGCCGCAACCAAAACTGCACCTGCGCCGGAACCATGTTCAGACATATCTGATTCTTTAATTCCAGACAATAATATGCCGAACTCAAATACGAGGTAAGCAATCAGAACCCAAAAAGTAACGAATGCTGTTTCTGAGGCCGCATGAACCAGAGTTTCGTCAAGTGAATTGAGTTTATCTCCAATAGTGGCTTCAGTATCATCGGCAAAGAAATTCTTAGACGATACATAGAGAATAATCGATAAAGTGGTCCCAATGAATCCTACCCAAGTGACAATACCATCTCGAGTTGTTGGGTCCCAAACTAACTCAGGTGAATATTCTGGATCTTGTGCATACCAACCGAGAAGCAAGATTGCAAGACACAAACCCACTGCGGTTACCAACCACCAGATTCTGTAACCTTGGTGTAAGACACGATAGCCCCAGCCCTCTGGAATCTCCCTGGGTAGATTTTCGATTAGCGAATCTTTACCTTCCATTGCCTTTGCAACTTCTTCGCCTAATGGCTCATCAGTACCAAATTTAGGGCCGAAGCGACCTAGTGGAGTAGTTGGTGTAACCTCTATCGAATCTACACCATACCCCCATAATACACCGACAACAAAGGATGTTGCATGAACAACAATTACCGGAGTCAGATATGATGAATCTTGGAATATTGCCCCGATTAGAACGAAAGCAGCATCACCTAGAGTTGCGATTAAAGTGGCAATAACAGTTCCATAAGTGACGTATCCTCTAGCATACATAGGCATGACAATTATCGCGCCACCACAGCCAGGAGTTAGCCCCATCATTGCACCAATTACTGGCTGAAGACTCCTATTTTCACGAATCCAGACCACAAATCGGCCTGCTGTGATAAATTGTAACCAACTGAACAGTAGAATCATTGCAGCGACAAAAACTGTCACTGCAAGGAAAGCATCTCTCATTGAGACAACTAGAATTTCCAGCGCTTGAGACACGCTGATGTTCAATGACATATGACACCCCCAAAGCGCTTATTCATTTCAAAGTTAGCCGTGGCTAACTCTTGAATTTCTAATGTAAATCGCTATTCTCCAGCGAGCAAATCCAATACCTTGAATCTCTTCCGGACACCTATGACCAGCGCCACGCTAGCGTGGGTATTGGACCGCTTAAATCAGGGAGAAAGGGTTGCCCTTGCGTCTGTGGTTGAAGCCAGTGGAAGCGTACCAGGTAAACCCGGAGCAAGAATGGCGCTGACTAATTTGAGAAATAGACACGGTACTATCGGAGGTGCCGGGTTAGAACTGAAAATAGAGAAGCATCTCGGACAGATGTTAGCCAATGGATCAAGCACTAGTAGAGTTGAGACATATGTCTTACATCGAGATGCGAAGGGCCAAGAGGCAACGCCCCTTAACAGCCTATGCGGCGGTCGCGTAACCGTCTCACTGGAGGTTTTGGAACCCGTGCCACACATACTAATCGCAGGTGGGGGCCATTGCGGTCTAGCCATCGCGGCAGCATGTGACAATCTAGGTTGGTCTCACAGTGTTTTCGATGTTCGAAACGAATTCGCTGATGTGGAAGTATATCCTAATGCGGTAGAACATCATTCTAGTGACGTTGACGCATTTATCACCAGTATCTCTGATAATGGATTTATGCGATTTTCAGACGTTCTCTTGTTAGGGCATGATTGGTCGGTAGATCAAAACCTACTGATTGGTCTATTATTGACTCGGGGCAAAGGCGAAAGGCCACGCATTGGAGCAATTGGTTCTAGAGCAAAATGGAAGGTTTTCAGAGAGGAAGCAATCTCTGCAGGGGTACCTGAAAATGTGATCGATTCCGTTCGTTGTCCCATAGGTATTGAAATCGGAGCGGAAACTCCTGAAGAGATTGCAATCGCTGTATGCGCGGAAATTTTAGCGATGGAAAAAGGAGTTCAGTAATAATATGGAAATTTATTGCTCCCTGAATACCAATGCATAGGGTTGAATAGCACTACTGCAAGGTGAATTATATGCGAAAGGTAGTCCTGAGATGGAATCTCTCAACTATTCAGGGCGCTAAGGAATTGGGGCATATCCTGCAAATCTGTCAGAGGTTTGAGGTATTGGCCCATTTGGGAGTTTCTCCAGTTGGAATTGTTCAATTAGTAGAGATTGTATTACAAGATGGAAAAGAGATCAATGAACTAAATGACTTAGACAGTTTTCAGGTAATGGAAATCCATGAGGAATCGGAGGATGGAATATTGGCCAGTATCCTATGTTCGCACAGTTTGGCAAAGTCTGCTATCGAGCTATCCAATCTACACCTCCAACCACCGTATAGTTTGGATGCAACAGGTGGAATGGAAATGCGAGTAACCGGTTTAACTGGAGCAATGCGCAGGTTTCTAGCTCTTCTTAGGGTAGTTTTGCCACCAGACAAAGTTAGCGTCATAACTATGCGGGGAGAAATGGTCAACGGCTGGGACAAAGTACTGACAAAAAGACAGCAAGAAGTGCTATCATTTGCTGTCGAGAGAGGCTACTACCAAGAAGGTGCAACAATTACAATCAAGGATTTGGCGGAAGAAATGGGAATTTCTCGTTCAACTTTTGGTGGACACCTACAAGATGCAGAAAGAGCAGTGATGCACAAGGCTGGTTCAGACTTGAATTGAGTCCGTAGGACTCAGACCGAAGCGTAATAGGATAATCCTCAGTGGATTATCTCCATGGTGCAACACCGGCTACCGATGCTACCCTCCGCTGGAGAAGCATCTTGGGTCGCATCGATTAATGGTGTCAAGAAACAATTGAACATCGAAAATAATGCAATCCTGCTCGATGTATTGAGAGATAAAGCAGGAAGCCTTGGTACCAAAAGGGGCTGTGACATGGGTACATGTGGCTGTTGTTCAGTATTGATTAATGGAGAGCCGAGACTCTCCTGTCTAACTCTTGCCGCAGAAGCAGAAGGTTGTGATATTACTACAGTTGAAGGGCTTGCAGACGGGCATCATCTACACCCAATTCAGGAGATGTTTGCTGAATGTGGCGGCTCTCAGTGTGGCTTTTGCACCCCTGGATTCCTTGTGGTCTCTTCGGCATTGCTTGAAGAAAATCCAAGCCCGAGTGATGAAGAAATCAAAACTGCGATCGAAGGAAATCTATGCAGATGCACAGGCTATCAACAGATTGTCGACTCGATTCGAGCCGCATCCGCAATACTAACCTCAGGAGAATCGACCGAAGATTCAACCTCGCCAAAGAGCGACCCACACCCCGGATTCTCTGGAGAGTGATTCAATGTCAAAAGATGATAATGAGGATGAGATGGTTGGTTATCGGCAACAACCGGGTAAGCTACCTTTTGCCAAACCAGGTTCTGGAGGGAAAGATAGATTCTCTCGTCCCACAAACCAAGAGATGATTCCGGAATCTCAAGGTGGAGAATTACCCCAACCATGGGGTTCGCATCGTCATGACAATTTAGTAAGTGGACAAGTTATTGGTAAGCCAACCGCATTGGTAGATGGGAGATGGAAGGTAACTGGTCAGGCCCAGTATGGGGACGATATCAGATTGCCCGGGGAACTAATTGGAAGAATTATTCGCTCGCCGCATCATTATGCTCGGGTACTATCCGTCGATTTTTCAAAGGCGCTTGAACTTCCAGGAGTTGTCGCGATTGCAACTGGCGCAGATGCAGAAAACAAGTTCGGAGTTTTGCCGGTAACCAAAGATGAACATGCAATGGCTGTAGAAAAAGTCCGTCACGTAGGTGATCTTGTCGCATGTGTTGCAGCAGAAGATGAGGCGACTGCGCGTGAAGCCGAACGTTTAATCGAAGTCGAATATGAAATCTTGGATTCGATTCACGACATGCGTGATGGTTTGCAAGATAGTGAACTTCCTATTCACGACAGAGGTAAGTATCACATCGGTGAGGCTAATGTTCAGAAGCGTGTATTCCAGGAATTTGGTGATGTTGATGGTATTGAAGAAAATGCAATTGCAAGTCACAAGGAAAACTGGTTATTCGCTGGAGTTAATCATGCTGCAACAGAACCTCATGCTGTGGTTGCAAATTGGGACCCATCCGGTAGATTAACCCTCTATACACCGCAACAAGTCCCTCATTATGTACATCGAGCCTTAGCCGATGTACTAGAAATCCCCATGCACCAAATCAACGTTCACAGAACATTTGTCGGTGGAGGATTTGGGGGCAAATCAGATCCATTCCCTCACGAGATGTGCTCTGCAATTTTAGCAAGAAAGTCAGGTAGACCAGTTAGAATTACATTCGATCGTGAGGAAGTATACTGGATCAATCGTGGACGCCATCCTTCTAGAATCGAAATGAATCTACATGCAGATGACCAAGGTCGTATTTGTGGAATAGAAACCGACGCACTAATTGACGGCGGTGGTTTTGCCTCATTCGGGCATGTAACCACTTACTACAACGGAGTTCTACACACTGCACCCTATGAAATTGGAGCATTCCATTACACCGGCGCCAGGGTATGGACAAATAAACCAGCTAGCGGAGCTATGCGTGGACATGGGGCAGTGAATTCTCGCTGTGCGGTAGAAACTGGATTGGACGACTTAGCGGAGAAACTATCAGTTGATCCAATAGACCTCCGACTGGCCAATTTACTACCTCCTCATTCCGCTACAATTACTGGGTTCAGGGTAACCAGTATCGGAATGCGTGAATGTTTAGAACGCGTGAAAAAGGAAAGCGGTTGGGATGAAAAATTCCGAAAGATGCCTTTAGGCAAAGGGATTGGAATAGGTTGTGGATTCTTTATCTCTGGTTCTGGATTACCTATTCATTGGGACCCGAATAAATTCCCACATGCAACAGTCCATCTGAAAATCGATATGGATGGAGGAGTTACTGTTCACACTGGTGCGGCTGACATCGGGCAAGGTTCTGACACCGTTGTTGCACAATCTGTAGCTGAGGTCTTGGGTCTACCTCTAGACTTGATTAGAATTAGGTCTAAGGAATCGGATACTTCGCCGGTCGACCTAGGTTCATATTCGTCCAGAGTGACATTCATGAATGCAAATGCTGCAATTTCTGCCGCAATGCAAATTCGCGACGAATTACTCGATGCTACGGTTGAAATTACCGGTGCCGAGCGAGAAAAATTGGTCATTGGTGACCGTCGAATATTTGTCAAAAATGACCCTGCAGTTGGAGTCTCATATCTCGAAGCTCTTCACAAAGCACAAGAAGATCGTGGAGCGCTTGTCGCATCAGGGGCATACAGAACCCCTCCAATGGGCCGCACTCACAAGGGTGCAGCCGCCGGATTAGCCCCTGCATATTCATTCTCAGCCTATGTAGCTGAAGTTTCTGTAGACGTTGAAACTGGCCAAACAAAAGTCGAGAAAGTTTGGGCGGCCCATGATTGTGGTAAAGCACTGAACCCATTAGCTGTCAAAGGACAGATAATCGGCTCTTGCCATATGGGGATGGGTCAGGTTTTGAGTGAAGAAATGAAGTATGGCAGAAGTGGTCACTTGATGAATCCGGATTTACTAGATTACAAGATTCCAAGTGTTCACGAAATGCCCGAAGTTTTTCCGATTATAGTCGAATCTAACGACCCTGAAGGCCCATTCGGAGCAAAGGAAGCTGGAGAGGGGCCACTTCTCCCCATACTACCCGCTGTTTGTAACGCGGTTTACGATGCAGTAGGAGTTAGGACCGCGGAATTACCAATCACTCCTGAAAGATTACTGAGACTCATTGAAAGAAAATGCAAGGCTGAAGGTGTAGACGATCCCATAAAATTACCAAGCCCTCGACTTGAGTACTCTGAACTACAAGCAGTGCTATCGAAGAGAGCAGAAGAACATTCAAAGCGCGATCTAGAACGACGCTTGAACGATAATAGACAACCATACTACAATGGAGCATTGTTCGGATTAAACCCCACAATCCCTCCAGATGAAGTGGATGATAAATGGGCAGTCAATGTAATTCCCTCTAAAGAATACCTATCTAATCCTCGTTTAGCAGGTAGTGCTTGGAAGCATACAGAAAGAAGACACAGGAGTGATTCTTGATGCGTATGCCTCCATTCCAATTACACACTCCAACCAGTTTGGATGAGGCAATTTCTATTTCTGACGATTTGATATCCGAAAATCAAGAATTTGACTGGGTAGCTGGGGGAACTGACTTGCTTCCAAATTACAAATGGCACCTCAACGTCAAACCTAACGTGATTTCTCTTGCAAAGATAAGTGAATTAACAGAACTCAATGAGACTCATATTGGAGCCATGGTCAGACTTCATGACCTAGTTCAATCAAGCGTTACACACCCAGTTCTTGCCAAAGCGGCTGATACGATTGCTAGTGTTATGGTCAGACGTTCTGGAACGGTGGGGGGCAATATTTGCCTTGATACTCGATGTTATTGGTTCAATCAAACCGAACAATGGAGAGAATCCATCGATTGGTGTCACAAATGCGATTGTGGAACAGAAGCAGACTGTAGAGTGATTCCAAATCAAAATACACTCTGTGTGGCTACCTATCAAGCAGACCTCGCCCCAGTTCTAATGTGTCTCGGAGCAACAATACACCTTGCTGGACCAAACGGTATCCGTTCGATGCCGCTTAGCGAATTTTTCCAACTTGATGGAATGACTCGTAATGTACTCCAACCCGGAGAATTAGTCACACACCTAACACTTCCAGAAGATGTTGCTGAATGGCATGGAGATTACCAGAAATTACGACAACGCGAATCTTGGGATTTCCCAGAGGCTGGAGTCGCCGCGGTTTGGAAGAAAAATGGAACCACAAAACCAACTGAACTCAGGGTGGCAACAACTGGACTGGAATCTATTCCAATGCTTCATACAAAAGAGGTTGACTCCTGCCTAAATGATTGGTCCAGTGCAGAATCGATTAACGAGTTAGCCGAATCTATTAGAAAATCTGTGAAGCCCGTTCAAAACACATGGTTCTCGCCTTCCTACAGAAGAAAGATGGTGAAGGTGTTAACACGGCGAGCTTGCGCCGGATTGGTGGAGGGAGACTCTTGAGACGAGGGATTTTACCGATTTTCCTCATCACAGCAATGATGATTGCAACAATACCAAACTCCATGGCTCAACCGGAACCATCTCTAGGGAATTGGGAACTAGGAATAGAATATCCAGATGAAGATGATAGTAACCCATTCATAGTCTCTGAAGCAGGCATGGCTTCGGTTACGATGTTCGTCGATAACCAAGGTCTTCTTTCGGTAAAAGTAGCTTTTGAGTATGACTTCCCATTTGAAGCGGAAGTTGTGGGAGCGCCTGAAGACGCAACCATAGAACCAGGAAATAACGACTCATTCACGATTATGGTTCGTGGTATCGATGTCTACCAAATAGATGCTGGCAAGAAGGAAAGTTTCTCCATTACAGCGAATTTAGAAGAGAGGAATGGGATGCCAGTATTTATTCCTGAAAGTCAAGAAAAAATTGGAGATCTTGAAATCCCAGAAATTTTCATGCTAAATGTTGAGATTACTGACCCTGTTGGGCCGATGAACTCGGGAACTGATACAATACTCAAAGTCACTGTAACAAACGAGGGGAATTCTAGAGACAAAGTTCGCGAGTTGGAAGTTACTGACGATTGTCCATTGATGACCACTGACTCCGGGCTTGATGCATTACTAACAAGAAACATAGAGAAAGGAGCAAGTACTACTGCAGACCTCAAAGTAACAGCATCGGAAAGTCATCCACAAAGAAATTGTCGCGTTGAGGTGACGGTTGCATCCGATGGTGCAGATGGAAGCCAGCTCTCAACTGACTTTACACGAATAACCGTTGAACAAACACCAACAAATACCCAAGACCCCGATGATCCAGAGGACCCAGAAGATCCCGTAGAAGTGGTCACATCAAATCTCCCTGCACCCGGAATAATCGTCATAATTAGTTCGTTAATTGGCGCCTTATTTTTAAACACTGAAAGAAGGCAGTAATTCGGGTTTTTTATTCTAATTTGGATTCCTAAATCAATACACTAAGATAGTGCAATATGCACATCGGACCATGCGTAATACCCCCAATTATGGTGCCCTGTAATCAACAACATATATCTGTGAAATGATGGTCGCCGAGAAGCGTAGGTGTCCCTAGCCTAGGCTAAATCTTTGAATGGAAAGGAATTAACATGGCTGAAGATAAATCAGAAGAGGCGAATTTTACCAGAATGGTGGTTGGCTCAGTTGCCATCACAATGGTACTTCTTTTGATTCTCCCCATGATTTTCGTTGCTGGAAAAGCAACCTACTATTCAGCCTACACAGAAGGTGAAGGAGGAGAGGTTAGTTCTCTCGCCCAAGTCACAGACATGAGAGAAACAATGGTCACTGATGAAGGATATTTTATTGCAAATACGATGTCTACTCCAATGTTGGTAAATGATTGGAGAGATCCTCATCGAACGGCATTGATGATTATTGGGCCAGAGAAGCCAATTGCTGAAACTGAAGCCGATGCGATTTACGACTTTGTAACCAACAGAGGAGGTAAGGTAATAGTCGCCTCCGATGGAACAAATGCAAATCGATTGGCTGAGAAATTTGGTGTTACTTTCTTTGACTCCCCTCTTAACGATGAGAATCAGTTTTGGATGGAATATGAAGATGGACAACCAACCGACGGGTCGTGGCTAAACGTATGGGGCCTTGCAGCTGTTTCAGAAGATGTCAATGATATGCCAAGTTCTTACCTAAGGCAAGGATGTGTTGATACAGACGTCTTACAAGAAAACCGACTAAACTGTAGACTTCCGGTTATGTTCCGTTCCCCCACAGGAATGAAATTCGAGCCTCTACCAGAAGATGATCCGAGCCAAGCAGCAGAAAATCAAAGGCAAGTGAAAATACTCGCTACTGCTTCTCCATCTGCATTTATCGATGTACAGGGGAACGGTCTTGCAGACGACCAGAGAAATCCAGCACCTGGTGATCTAGCCCTAATCGTCAGAATCGACTATCCTGGAATTACTACCTTCGACAAGGTTAGCGCTGGTTCTGGAGGATTAGTTGGAGGAAATACCAGAGAACTGCAGGTTACAGGCAGTATTGTATTTGTATCCGATGAGGAAGCTTTCTCAAACCGATTGTGGAGCCTCGATGTGGCGATAGAAAACGACATGAGTTCTTCCTGCGAACAGCAAGCCAATAACTGCTGGTTAAACACAGTCAGAGAAACATATTGGCAAGGTAACGAAGAATACTTTTCACTACTTATTGACGACATGATGGAACATGATAACAAGAAGATGGCTAAATCTATTCGTGACGATAAAAGCCAATTCCAGATTGTCTTTGACGAGAGCCGACACGTTACCGGAATCATATCTGCTCCATTCGTAGAAACTATGGGGACGGTTGTACTTCTGACTTCCAATACATTCCTGAAGTGGCTGGTGGTTCTGAATGTTGGATTACTATTGCTTGTTGCAATGATGGTAGTTCCTGAAAAAGAAAACTGGCGTCATATTTTCGACCTTACACGATTCAAAGAAAGACCGAATAAATTGGATCCTGGATCTTATCGGGAAAGAGTGCAAAAAGCACTATTCACGAAAGTTAGAGTTCATCACGACCTAACTAGAGACCAGATGGCGATTAAACCGCCAGCTGAGGTTCAGACTATGATAGGAGATCCGAGACTCGTTGAACTGGCATATAGCCAGAGCAGAAAATATACTCCCCAAGAATTACGCCAACTAATGGTGGCGATAAGACGATGGGGTAAAAACTGAAACAAACAGAAAATGGAGAGAGAAAAATGACTGAAGAAAAAGCTGCGACCAAAAAGAAGCCTAAGGGCGGCTCAAAAAAGATGAGTGATAAACTCGAAGCCGTCGGTGCAATCGGACAAGCGATTAGTACCGAGGTACAGAAAGTAATCATCGGAAAGAGCCATGTTATCGACAATGTGTTGGTTAACATCCTGTCCAATGGTAACCTCTTGTTCGAGGATTACCCTGGACTTGCAAAGACCCTGATGACGAATACGTTCGCCGATGCACTCGGCTGTGATTTCAAGCGTGTACAATTTACACCTGATCTTCTACCAGCCGACATCACAGGAACGAACATCTACGATGCAAAGAAAGGAGAGTTCTCGTTCAAGCCGGGACCGATTTTCTGCAATCTACTATTGTCTGACGAAATTAACCGTGCGCCTCCAAAGACGCAAGCGGCACTTCTAGAAGCGATGCAAGAAAAGCAGGTTACTATCGGAACTGTAACTCACAAACTTCCAGCTCCGTTCCTAACAATGGCAACACAAAATCCAGTGGAACAGGAAGGAACTTACCCTCTACCAGAGGCTCAACTTGACCGATTTATGTTCAAGATGAGTGTTGGATATCCAGATCGTGCAGATGAGGATGAAATTCTCGCACGACGTATTGCTCGAAAGAAGGACGATGTAGAAGTAGAGACAATTACAGATCCTGCTCGTGTGGTTGCTATGCAGACTGCAATTGAGGATGTCTTTGTCGACCCTGCAGTTCGAATGTACATGGTTGAGATTGTATCTCGAACCCGTGAAGATCCAAGAGTTCTCGTCGGTTCATCACCACGTGGTTCACAGGCTCTTCTGAAGACAAGTCGTTCCGCTGCTGCAATGCGTGGACGTGACTTTGTTACACCTGATGATGTGAAGTCGGTTGCAACCCTAGCGGTGGCTCACCGATTAATCCTCAAACCTGAGCACCAGATTAAGGGTCTCGAGACTGATGAAGTAATCTCGGATATCCTACGTCAGGTACCAGTACCAACAGTTTGAGAACATTGACCAGATTTAGCAAAAGGAGGTGTTAGCCGATGGCATGGAGCAGAAAATCAGCCATGTTTGCCGCCCTTGCGGTAGCCATGTATCTGCTCGGATTGGTGTTGAGAAATCAGCAACTAGTCACAGTCGCCGTTGTGCTACTATCTTTCCTTACCTATGCTGCATTCCGAACAACCCATGCCGACGTTGCTTCTAGTGGACGTCGCTTGGATGATGCAGACGCTGATTCAGGAGTTGCTCTACAATCAATTGTCGCAATGCGAAAACTATCCTCTGCGAGAGTTTTCGAGGACGGTGAAATTGATGTTGTCCTTAGGATTCAGAACCGATCTACTCTCTCCAAGGTTCTAGAGGTCCGAGACAGAGTCCCTGAAGTTATGCGAATAAAGAAAGGAGCAAATTATGTTCTGATGGAATTAGGTGGAAGGAAAGAAACTGAAATCTCCTATACAATTGAGGCGCCTCTAAGAGGATTCTATACAATTGGGCCCGTTTGCGTCAGAGTACAGGATGCCTTCGGATTATTCCACAATGAAAGGGAAATTCAACTCTACGATGACTTCCTTGTATTCCCCAAGATGGAAGATATCAAGGATGCGTTGATCAAGAGTAGGGTTCCAAAAATCTTCACTGGTGCCGTGAATATTCGTAACCCTGGTGAAGGTACGAATTTCTACAACTTGCGCGAGTATATCCCAGGAGACCCGATGAAGAAGGTAAACTGGAAGGCTTGGGCTAGGTCTGGAAAGATGATGGTAAACGAATTTGAACGTGACGCAGTTAGCGACATAATACTAATCATCGATAGTCGATCTGTATCTGAAACTGGCCCTGTAAGCCGAAATTCCTTGGTTTACAGTACAAGAGCTGCTGCAAGCCTTGCACAGTATTTCCTGTCTCGAAGAGACTCAGTTGGTTTGGTGACTTATGGTGACGAAATCGTATCAGTTGATCGAGATACTGGAAAGAAACAATTGTACGTTATTTTGACTAAGTTGGCCGGCGCCATGGCAAAGGGTAACACACCTCTGAAAGTGGTGACAAATCGTATTCTTCCTCACATCAATCGTGGAAGCCCAATTATTATTCTAAGTCCATTAGAAGACGACCCCACAATAATTGACGCTGTAAGAGACCTCAGAGCTAGGAACTTCGACGTAACCATACTATCTCCATCTAGCCTTGAGTTCGAGTTCGATGCCAGAAGACTAGATCGTACTGGATATGAAGTTCTCAAGACTGAGCGAGATATCCTAATCAGTGAATTGCGTGGATTAGGTGCTAATGTTATGGATTGGGAACCTGACATGATGCTCGTAACTGCATTAGCCGGAGCAAGAGGATTCTAGGAGGTGAAATTATCGCGGACGAAGTCAAAACAGAGGGATCTTCAGACACATCCCATCTTTACGATGGAAAGACCGTCAGGTCATCTGCGCCAAGTAGGAAAAAGGCTGCAGGTCGACTAAAGTCGAGTACTGATATCCCCAAAGATGCGATTCCAGAAGTACACGTGCCATCTTGGATTGAATCTTTCTTCGGAGGGCCAATTGTATCTTCGATGAAGTTCCTCCCAGCTAACCGAACTGTGACTAATTTACAGGTAAGTTCAGCGGGATGTCTAGTACTTCTAACCGCACTTACCCTACTATTCACTCCAGTATCTGGAACCGCTTGGTTTGCTATCGCAAATTTAATTGGAATCCCATTAATTGGAGGAGTTATTCACATCCTCATCATGATTATTGGTGCTATTGGAGGGGCATACGGCATCTTCCAGCGTGATCAGAGGGCATTGTTGGTCTCGTACGTTGCAATGCTACTCGTAACCCTAAGATTCGCAGGAAGTAAAGTAGAATTCGGATTCGATCTACTACCTGAGCAAGAGATTCTACAGAAGGTACTGCTAATTGCCTACGCGGTTTTCCTAGTCATGTACTTCGAATTAACCAATGGAATTATTCGATTTTCAATGTTGGACACTTCAATTAGAACTGGAGAAGTCTACGTAATGGGAGAAGGTAAAATCATCAGGCAATATTACCGAGCGATTGGAATTACTCCAGTTGTTGCAGGAATAGTAGCCTTGCTAACCCTTCTCATCAATCTGATTATCCCTGCAATGGTCGGTATATTCGATAGCGTTCAAGCAAACAGATTGAGAGAGTCCGTGGAATTAACTTCGGTATACGGTGTAGCGCTAGGAACAGCCATGGTGTTCACAGTTATCGCAGCCGCATTTGCAGTAAACCTACCTCTACGCCTACAGCAAATGCAAGAAGGCCGAGCAAACAAGTAAGCCCCTAATCTACTCTGGGTTTAGGAACCCACCAATCATCCCCAGGTCTGCTACAACCAGTCTAGCGATTGCTCCGACAACCGGAACCGCCCGAGGACCCAATACAGGGTCATGCCTTCCACCAACTTGTAGTGGGCGTTTTTCACCACTAGGAAGATGCAGAGTCGATTGTTCACGGGATATACTACTTGGTGGTTTGAAGTGGATAACCACTCGAATTGGAGCACCAGTTGACCTACCACCGAGTGCACCATCTGCTTGAGCTGATTCTGAACCTTCTAACTCGGGTTTATCGCCATCAAAATGCCATGCATCATTATGCTCGGAACCTCTCATCTTTGATGCTTGAACTCCTCTAGAGAATTCAACAGCACGAGCACCAGGAATCGCCATCATACCTCGCGCTAGAGCCGGTTCTAGGCCATCAAACCAAGGCTCACCTACACCGATTGGTAATCCTTCGATTATACACTCAACACTCGACCCGACCGAGTCTTGATCCATCCTAACTTCTTCGATAAAGTTTGAGAATGATTCAGAAGCCTCTGAATCCAGGCAATTCAACCGGGCCATTGTCGAACCTTCTGGAGGTTCTGTATCTCTATCTAGTTCGAACAATGGTTTAGCATGTAAATTACCAACACTGTGTAAATGACTGTCGACTCTCCAGCCAGCCTGATTCAACAACCCCCTTAATTGGCTGGCTGCAGTTACTAATCCGTAGGTCAATCTAGCTGATTGTGAGCCACCTCCTCTCAAGTCTGCTGCGCCATCTGTACGTACCATTTCTGGAAGGTCAGCATGTCCCGGACGTGGTTGATCAGGGAGGAAGCTGTAATCCTTGGATTTAGCATCAGAATTCCAAGTAAGTAATACAATTGGCCAACCTGTTGCCTTACCTTCATGAACACCCGAAAGAATCTCGCATTCGTCCGATTCAGTACGCCTACTGAGTCCTTTTCTTCCAGGCTTTCTCTTTGCAATATCCTCGTTTAGTGCCTGTAAATCGATTTCTGTTCCGGCAGGAATCCCTTCGACCAATGCGCCTACGCATCTACCATGACTTTCTCCGAAGAGAGTCACACGAATCGAATCTCCTAATCTCATTCCCATTCATCTCTCTCCCAGTGAAGGTCAACACCATGATGAGTTCGTGTGTGAATGAATTCTAACCCTTTAGATTTGATATGTTCCTTCACCAAATCTGCCTGCTCGGCATCACAAAGAACTGCGATTGCTGGTCCGGAACCCGAAATCGCAGCAGGGCAACCAAATAGAATTTCGATATCTTCGCAAATTTGTAATGCCTCTTGATCATTCAAGGCCTCTGCGACCGCTTGTCCGTTCATCCTAAAGGCATTGATTGGAGAGCCATTCCTCAATTGCAAAACAATTTGTTCAAACCTTGTACGAAGGTTCTCAAATGATTGTATTTCGACTACTCCCTTTCGCATATCTCTTAGTACAATTATTACTTCCTTTTCCGGAAATTCAATTTGTTGCAATAATCCATTTCCAGTTGCTGCATTTGCGTCAACTATCCAAGTAGCAGGATAGTTAGCAACTGCGATGTCATCTTTACCACCTGAGATACTGCAACCTGCCTTTATTTGAATTGCTGAAATAAGATTGAATGTCACATTATCGCTAAGAATTACAGAATTACCTGCAGATAGTGCATTAACTGCTGCCATCAATAATGCTGAACTAGATTTCAGCCCCATACCGCTTGGTATATCCGACTTAACAAGCCATCCAATTTGTCCTGGAGGAAGCGGTAAATCTCGTTCTTTCCAAGCCTCTAATAGTAGTTGAAGCAATTTGTGTTCATCTCCCTCAGGGATTGATGTACCTTCCACTAAACCAACATGTGTCCAAAGATCAATCGGCGTTGAACTACCATTTCCACAACCAAGAGCATGCAGTAGGCTGATTCCACCATGAGCTCGACCGGAACCGTAGACCTTCATCTTTCATTCATCTCCCCTGCGAGTTCTCGACCAATGTGTCGCATACCCGAGGAAAGTCGTACAGCGATTTTGTCTCCATCCTGTATTGAGGTGACGCTGATGTTTCCTTCTTCATTGATGAATCGAACAGTTTCGGCTTGTTGTACCAACACTTGTGCTGATTGATTATCACAATCAAATCTAATCAAAAGAAATGGCCTTCTTTCGATTTTCAGGCGGCCAATAGTAGCGCTACGGGTTTCTCCTGAGACGTTTGCGATTGCTACTTGATCTCCTGAAGTCAATTCGCTGAGATATTTGGTTGAGCCATTAGCCATCAAGCAGTAGGCATGAACTGCCCCTGCATTAACACGAAATGGTCTAGAAGGAACAAATTCGGAAGGAAGGGTTTCTCCATGAATCAAAACTAATGCATTTGCAGAAGACCCGATTAGCATACCTTCTCCATCGGATAGCCTCTCTGTCAAATCAACACAGATTCGTTCGCCAACACCTCCTGATTCTATATTAGTAACATTTGCTAAAACAAGTGATTCCGTTACTTTTCCACTTTCAGGTTGAACTGAATTCCTCTCTCCAGATATCTCCTCTGCGGCGTTCCACAATTCTTCATCAGCGTGAAGCAATAATGCATCCACTCCATGTTGCAGTGCGAAGGCAGCTCCGCTAAGATCTACGGTTTGTGAAATTGCAGCTGCAATTCTAGTTCCACTTCCTGCAGCTGCGGCAACGATGTTCTCTAGAGGAATCATTGTCCAATCCGAACATCGAACCAAAATCCAATCAATCATACCAACAAGTGAGATTGCCTCGTCTTGGCCATGGAAATCATCCAGGTGAACTTCGGCCACATCGTGGTCTGAAGATTTCCAAATCCTATCAGCCCTAAGAGAAAAATCCGAGGATTCTTCACTTTCAAGCCACAACTGCAAGTAATCACCCCAAATGTTCTGCAGCCTCGATAGCAGTCTTTCCTTCGTGAATTACCGCTTTTAGAGCCTGAATATGAGATGCTGGATTATCTGCCCCAAATACCTGTCTTCCCATACATACTCCAGCGCCGCCCGCCGAAATTGACTGCTCGACAATATCGAGTAATTCTGTGAATGAAGTTCCACGTGGACCGCCAGCAATTAGAATTGGAATGGGCACTGCCGCACATACTTCAGCAAAAGATTCTGCATCACCTGTCCATGGAACTTTGACAACATCACAACCTAGTTCCCAAGCAACTCTTGCGGCGTGAGCAATCCCTCCAGTATTGTCATCATCAGAGACAATTAGATTTGGCCCTCGAGGGTACACCATACCTAGTACAGGCATTCCGAGGGAAATTGCTTCACCGGTTAAGGCCCCCATTTCAACAATCATTTCCGGTTCGTATTCATCACCGAGATTAATCTGAGCCGAACATCCCGTTGCTCCTCGAAATAGGCATTCTTCTGCGGATGCCACTCGCACTTTGTCTCCTGCACGTTCACCAGCATGTTGGGTAGAAACAGAGACGTGGCAAACAAAGCGATTCCATCCGGTCCTCTCAAAGTGATGACTCAAGGAGCCTTTCTGGAGAACAATTGCATCGGCTCCCGCTTCAATACATGAATCGACGACTTCGTCCATCCTTTCAAGACCCTTTTCTGGATAACCAGATATGCCATGATCCATAGGAATCCAAACACCCTTCCCATCTGGAAGTAAGCGAGCCAACCTCTCGAATAGGGTCTCGGCCATGGAATTCCGCCTACACTCCCTCACTTGAAAGGATGCGTTTCGTAAAACTGCAATAATTATCCGCTCCCTAAGGGAGCGTGGGCAATTTATCTGAGTAATTAGACATTGAATTAACTAATTGCTCCTGCAGCAATTAAGAATATCAACAGTCCAATTGTCATTACAAATGTCACTCCATGGAATATTACTTCAATGAAAATTTTCAGTCCATCTTCCTCAATTTTGTTGTATGGGAATAATTTGTAGATAACTTCTCTTCCACCTTTGATTCCGAAAAATATCCGAGCGAATCTAGCCCGTCGAACTATTTCGAAGCAGACCATTACAGCAATCAAAACGAAGATTGTACCAATAACCATTCCAGAATAGTATCCCAAGCCAATAGCACCCAAGATAGCTATCGGAAGGAAAGTCAGGTGCATGTGAACGATGTAGGTTGGATATACTGCCTCATTTAGGTAAGAAAGCCATTTGTGGGGTTTATTCAACAATTTGGAAGACCAACTGAAAATCAGTAAACACCAAAACCATGCGTGAAAGGATTGTAAAAATGAGGCAATTGTTGCAGTGACAGAGAATGCTGCATAACCACGATCAACCCAACCCCCTTCCATTACCGAAGGAATCGTACTACTTTCATTCATGATGAACCACAATATTGCCAATATTGGAGTAATGATGGTAACTGGTATACGTACAGAATCCAAGGCTGGGAAGTATTCATCTCTAGCAGATATCAACAGGAATCCGAATAAGAAGTAAATCATGTATCGAGGGAATTCCCACCACATACCTACTTCACCAAAATGCCATGGTTTGAACAAAATTCCATTCAAGGCCAGAATAAGAGGCGGTAGCAGCAAAATTCCAAGGCCCCACTTAACCCGTAAAATCGAACGAACAAGACGTAAAACTAAGCCATCTGGATTATTTCTCACATGGGAGAATAAAGG
>Ga0208130_1000039_pt1 | contig 66804 bp, 66 predicted proteins | sample ETNtaG_31_FD_185771 | JGI IMG/M metagenome (GOLD analysis project Ga0208130, IMG submission 185771) | Marine microbial and viral communities from oxygen minimum zone, Eastern Pacific Ocean - ETNP201310SV78 (SPAdes) (version 2) | ecosystem: Environmental > Aquatic > Marine > Oceanic ... | reverse complement strand
AAGAAATAGAAATTCAGTATAGTTTTGATGAATTGGCAGTAAGTGGACCAACGACAATATTGATTGGTGCTGGAGGTACAAACAATATCACAGTTCAAGTTAGAGCACCGGTCCACATGGAAGCGGGTGATTATCAGGTATCAGTCAACGCAGTAGTGAGAAAGGTCGCTGGTGTTTCAGCAGGCATTTTGGCGCAATCCGACTCTGACACCCACACAATCACAGTAGATCCTTACACTGATTGTAGTATTTACAATACACCTGAAGAGGTTAAGATTGGAGCAGATAGAACGATGGGTTTTGATTTCACTTTAGATTGCAGCAGTAATGTAGATGCCTCGATGGATATCAATTTCGTTATGATAGAAGTAGGAAAAGTAAGTTCCAATAATTCAGGGGCTGTACATTGGCCAGATGGCTTTGAAGACAAAAGCCCCGACTGTGTTTTAGAGGCTAAGGTTGGTTATACATTACACGAATGCAGCTTTTTAGCAACATCCACTTCTTTGTCTCTTTCATCTATTGATGTGTGCTTGGGGATTCAATCAGATGGTCAAGAACTACCAAATTTCTGTTCGTCAAATATGATTAACGTTGAGAAGAGTATTCTGGGTATAGGGGCTTCTGGACCGTTTGGAATATTGGTTCCAATTTTTTTGATGTTACTTCTCGGGGCGGCATCTTATCTTCTTTGGAAAAGGAGATACTCTGAATTTGAATAAATCAGGGTGATTGTGTTCAATAACAAAATAGCAAAATTTTCTATTACTTTTTCAGAAAGAATCTAAAGAAAATTGAGTGGATTCATCCTCTTCTTCTTTCGTTGATTCAGTCTTTGCCTCTTGGATTTGCTGGATTGGTTGCGGTATTTCTTCCCATTCGTCGTCTGGTAACGATTCGTCGAATGCCGCTAGAATCTTCTTAGCCTCCCTTCTTGATTTGGGGATTCCATGCAAAGAAAGGTGATCTTCTCCACTCAAGCCCAAATGCATAGCCAATGAGAAGTCCTCTGGATCACCTCCTAGTTTTTCATCGTGAACCGCCAATAGATTGGGCCACAAGTCTTCTCTAACCGCAGCTTTGCTCGCTCCAGACTGTTCTGCTAGAGATGCAACAACTCCAGAGGTTCTCCAAGCCTCGCCTCCTCTTCGTAGAAAGTTAGGATAGGTTAGGAAAGGGTCAGCAGAGGGGTCTTCTCTCTTTCCCGATACTGCAGCCTGGGAAGAAAGAGACGACCCCCAATACCATGATCTATAGGCTCTGTTTGTGAATTTTGTCGCCAAAGCGCGATCCGCTAACACCATTGCTTGAGAAATTTCACCTAATTCTTTTGTATTGAATACCGATTGATTATTCCAGACAAACCAGGCTAACATCTCATCTGGATCTTTATCAGAATTCATTAACAATTGATTGGCTTTAAGACCACTATTAGCTGCATATACTTCCCTAAGGGCTCGAAAAACATCGATTTGGGAATCTCGCTCTGCGACTTCGGCTAACGCCTTCACATCCTCTAGGGCTATGTGTTCTCCACCGATTGCGGCTGCGGCTTGTAAATCTCTGACTAAAGCTCGTAAATCTCCTGGGTTGTTTTCGATAAGAGCCTCAACTGCTCCTGGGTCCATCGATAGTTCTTCACCATCAAGTACTCTATTTGCAATCCTTCTCATGTGAACTTTTCCAACTCTCTTGAATTGGATGTTTTCTGCTAAGCGCATTACTCGGTCTCTATTCCTACGCCATTGACGTCCAGAACTCCACAGTCTCATAGCATCGTTACAAGTCAAAATTACTGGTTGTTCAGTTTTTTTTAGCAAATTTAGCAGTTCTGCTTTACCACCAGAGTCTCCTTTGATCGTCGATTTTTCTTCTTCTTCAGGTGAGAGAATTTTGTCTATCTTATCCTCCGAAACTTGAGCGAATCCACCGGACAAGTGATCTACTTCATCGAGTAAAATCACAGTTTTTTCACCAGTTTCTCCACCTGCAGAAAAAGCAGAGAGTGAGATGTGCTGACTACCTCTAGTTGCCGCCTTTCGAATGGCCGCGGCATTTCTTTCTTCGGAGGCATTCAATTCTATAATTGACCAGCCACGTTCTTTGGCTACTGCTTTTGCAAGGGTTGTCTTTCCCACTCCGGGAGGGCCAACCAATAGTAATCCACGCTTGTCAGGGATTTTTCCTGAGGCCCATCTATCAAGCCATTGAGCAATCATTCGAAGTTGTGAATCATTTCCTTCCATCTGAGACATACTGGTTGGACGATACTTTTCCGTCCAGTCCTCGATGCTCCCGGCTTCGCTCACACACCTATCCTATCTTGGAGCCTCTTGAAGATTGGTGGCTCGATTCTAGTGGAACTACCAATGGTTCAGAACAATTCCTGAATGGTTCCATTACTCAATCGCAATAGAATTTCATCGGCAAAGACTCGAACTTGTAATTGGTCATCTCGCCTTCTGATTGTTACACTCCCGTCTTCTATAGAGGTATGGTCGACAGTTAATGCCCATGGTATACCAATTTCATCGGCGCGGGCATATCTCCTTCCAATTGATTTGCTAGAATCCATTTCAGCGCGTGCATACGGTAGTGAATTAATCGCGGCGGTAATCTCTCTAGCTAACTCAGGCATACCTTCTTTGTCGAATAATGGTAGTACCACACAGTCGACACTAGAAATCCCTTCTGATAATCGGAGGAATGTGTAAGCCTCACCTTCTTTTTCGGCTTCCTCATAAGCATGATCAAGCACGTGCCAGATGATTCGATCTATACCAAATGCAGGTTCGATTACATGAGGTGTATACCATTCTCCGCTAACGTTAACGGTCTCAATTCTTCTTTCTACCATGCCTTCTTCAATAGTCACGGATTTCCCGTCTGCAATTTCCAATTCAAAAGGTAGTGAATCAGGTAAATCTGTCAAAGTTTCTAGAGCAGCCACCACCGCACCTGCATCTCCCCGGAACGTTGGGCCGATTACAGCACCATTTGGCGCTAATCTATCTAGAGTCTGGGAACGAGGTTCAGTAAATTGCCTCCATGCTCGAAGTGCTTTAGCATTGGAGTGAGATTCGTGACTCTCTAGGTCGTGACAAGTTCGGTTAGCGATTCCAACACATTCAATCCAACCGTGTTCTCCATGGATTTCACAATCCCAACAGTCTTCTGCATAGTGTGCCATTTCTGTGCTGGCGTGTTGGCGAAATCGAATCTTTTCAGGGTTGATTCCAACCTCGACCAAGAAGTCCCAAGTTCTAGCCAAAAACCAGGCAACAGTTGGGTGACGTACAATTCCAGCAGTTAGAGCCGCCCCAAAACTCATTCTAGTTTCACCTGCATGAGGCCCATCTGGGTCAGGAACTAGGCTAACTATCTCTGTTCTTCGATTCAGATCTGCAACTGGAGGATTTTCTGGGTCGATGAAATACTCTAATTCCGCCATGTTAAATTCACGCAGTCGAATCATCCCTTGTCTCGGGCTAATCTCATTTCTGTATCCCTTTCCTGTTTGAATAGCACCAAAGGGTAATTTTTGGCGGAAATGACGGTACAATGCTGGGTATAACATGAACATACCTTGAGCGGTTTCAGGGCGCATATATGCGGTTCTGCCCGTACTCATTGCCCCTATAGTGGTAGAGAACATCAAATTCATTGGTTGAGCAGGCGTCCATACTTTTTCGGAACAAGATGGGCATTCGATTCCGGTGTCCAGAAATTTATCGATTTCCTCTGAGTTCAAGGAATCAGCATTGGGGTGGAGGTGCTCTACTAGATGGTCTGCGCGAAAAATTGAGCCACAGGCTTTGCATTCGGTCATTAAATCGTTAAACTCTCCAACATGACCACTTGCTATGAGAACAGATTCTGGAGTAATTGTTGGTGAATCGATTTCCACAATATCTCCATGACTTAGCCAATGATTTACCCATTTCTCTGTTAAGCGCCTTCGAATCGCAGCGCCCACTGGTCCGTAGTCGATTAAACCAGAGACTCCACCGTAGATATCGAATGCTGGGAGTACAACTCCACGACGCCTAAGCATCGCGGATAACCTCTCTAGCCTCCCCTCGTCAACCATATCCAACGGTGAGGTGACCATTCACATGTCTTTCAAGCCATCTGCATGTGACTGACTTACAAGGCTAAACTAACCACATCTGGAAATATATCCAAAATCAGGAAAATAAAGGTTTTTGGCCGTATTTACGCTGATTCAGTAAAGAGTAATGTATGTTTATCTAAACGAAGTATTCATGTACGGAATTATTCCCCTGTGCGGACATAGTGTGGGGGGAAGTAATGCCGAAAATAGAGTATGTAGAGGATTCTTGGGATACCGAGCAGCTGCTCGATAGCTTATCTCCCCCCGTACGTAATTGGTTCAAGGATAAATTTCCTGACTTCACAGACCCACAAAAACTTGCAATCCCTAGAATACTTAATGGCGAACATTTGCTACTATGTTCACCCACAGGTTCGGGAAAAACACTGACTGCATTCCTTTCTATTATCGACGATTTAGTTCGTCGTTCATTAGACGGTAGTTTGGATAATTCAGTACAGTGCATTTACATCTCACCAATTAAAGCGCTAGCAAACGATATCCAGAAAAACCTGATAGGTCCTCTAACCGAAATTCGTGAAAAGTATCTTCCTAGCAGGGCAAAGGAAATCAAAGTAGGTCTTCGAACAGGTGATACACCGCAGAAAGAAAGAGAAAGGATGCTAAGAGCACCACCCCATATTTTGATTACAACTCCTGAATCACTTGGTTTGGCTCTTGCATCTAAAAGATTCAGACCGTTGTTAAACGATATGAAGTGGATGGTAATAGACGAGATGCACTCATTGGTTCCAACCAAGAGGGGCACCCATCTTGCCCTGAGCCTTGCTTTAATGGATAGTGTAATTGAATCGGATGTTCAAAGAATCGGTATATCGGCTACTATGGAGCCATTGGAAGCAGTTGCAGAATTTCTTGTAGCTTCCGACTCAAGAGAAAGTGATACCCAGCCTCAACATGTTGCAATTGCCAAGGTGTCTGGTGCTCGGAAATTAGATCTGGATATTATTTTACCAACTCCAAGATTTTCCTCTCTACCAATCAAGGAGGTTCTCGAACATAATGTTGAGAGAATTAAGGAAATTGTTGAGGCTCATACAACAACATTAGTATTCGTGAACACTAGGCAAATGACGGAGACTGTTGTTCAGAAATTGAAAATCTTGGGAACTGCTGGAGTCGAAGGGCACCATGGTTCAATGGACAAAGCGATTCGACTGGATGTCGAACAGAGCTTGAAAAATGGGCATCTTAGATGTGTGGTTTCCTCCTCCTCCCTCGAGATGGGTATTGACATAGGTTCAGTGGATTGTGTTGTGCAAGTCGGTAGTCCTGGTTCAATTGCTACAGCACTGCAAAGAATTGGTCGTGCAGGACACCAAGTAGGTGGTTTGCCGAGAGCCAGGTTCCTACCTACTTCACCGCAGGATTTACTTGAAGTGGTGGCACTACAAAACGGGATTCTCCGTGGCTCGATGGACCTTCTGAAGTTCCCTGAAAATTCACTAGATGTTCTAGCCCAATTTATGATTGGTCTAACTATTATTCAGGAATGGGATATAGACGATGGCTACGAGTTAGTAACTGCTGCTTGGCCTTATCGAGAACTGCCCTATGACGACTATATCGAGGTTCTAGATTTGTTGGAGGAAGAAAGGCGAGTATGGGTCGATTGGGAAGACAACCGTTTCGGAAAGCGCGGTTATGCTCAGATGATTTACTACACCAACATTGGTACTATTGCTCCAGACAATAATTACCTTGTTTTCACTTCAGACGGAACTCTAGTCGGGCAACTTTCTAGCGGTTTCGTTGCTAGTCTAAGGAATGGCGATGTATTTCTTCTGGGTGGTTCGACGTATAGAGTGTCTAGTGTCCAAGGAACTCGTGTCAATGTCACATCAGCAACAGGTTACAGACCCACAATACCTTCTTGGGCTGGTGAGGCTAACTCTCGTACCAACGAACTGAGTTACGAAGTGTTGGATGTGCTAGACCGAGCCTCGCACATGGTTCGCATGGGACGAGACGTCCGACCTCTATTGATGGATGTATACGGGCTAAACAAACCAATTGCCAATGCTCTAGCAAATTACCTTGATGAACACTGTGCAACAACCTTCCAAGTTCCTAGTAGGGATCGAATCATTGTTGAACAGGTCGCTGCACCTCTACCGACCTATATCGTAACTACTTGTAGAGGCCGCGCCTTCAATCTCGCTTTGGGCTATCTTTTCGCTGGGATTGCAGTGCAAGACAACGTCTTAGTGAACGAGATTTCCTTCGACGAAAATGGCTTCATGATTAAATTAAGCCATGAAGTTGAGATATCTAAGATTCCTGAGTTATTCAGGAATGACTCAAGTAGAGATGTTCTACAAAGATACATGCTCGATTCGCAATTATTTGCTAAGAGGTTCCGAGAGGTATGTAGCCGAAGTATGTTGAATCCACGTAGAATTGGTGCTGATGAAGTAAGTCCTAAACAATTCCAAAATAAAGCCGAACAAATCTTACGTGCACACCGGCAAATGGAAGATTCCGTAGTCATCAGAGAAGCGATGAATGAGATTATGAACACAGATTTGGAGATGAAAGAATTAGCAGAATTCATTTCAAGGATGGATAGTGAAAATGTGCGCATTGTTCATCGAAAGGTGAAGATGCCTTCTCCTCTTGGTATGACTCTATTCATGTCCTCGTTCGAAGATCTGTTGAGTCTTCGAACACGCGCATACCTAATCAAAGATATAGATCCAGAAATTCTCCGTCGACTATTAGGCGCTCGTTCTCTTGCTACTGATTTAGATCGACAGCGCCTTGCTCAATACTATCAAGACAAGGTCGCAACACCGGATTCCGCAGCAGGCTTACTGAGGTTAATGGACATGGGGGGGGGATTAGAGAAATCACTGACTCACCCGTTGTATTCTGAGAAATTAAAAAATGTAGAATTCAATCAATTACGAGATTGGGTTTACGAGTTGGCTGAGCGTGGTCTAATTACTAAGGTGCGTAATACAGGTCACGAACAAATCGACGACAAATGGTTCTCGGAAAGAATGGCGGGTGTACACGGAACACTGGGTTGCCTTGCCGTATCAGGTGCGGATGAAATGGATGATCTTCGTTCGCTATATACTGGAGGTCTAACCTTTGAAATGGGTATTGATTTCAAAGAAGGTCAACCGGCTAAATGGAAAGAAAATTATCTTTCCGATCCAATGGATTGTCTAAGGTTAAAATTGCTTGATATGCTAGGTTCAGAAGGTCCTCGTACACTGGACAAGTTAGCAGACAGATTACCTTTCCCACGAGGTCAGGTTGAATCGGTTTTACAAGAGCTAGAGATGAGGAATCTCGTATCTATTGGGTTCTTCACACAGACTGATGATGGTGAGTATATTTTACGCGTCGACGAATATAGGATAACAGGAGGTCAAGTCGACGTAGTTGATTACCGAACACTTCAGACTTTGATTCTTCAGAAATCATTTACCCAATATGAAGAGCCTGCTGACGCGATTAGAAATCTTATTTTGGTCCAACGAAGGGACGAAATGCTACATCGTGTAAAAGATTACAGATTCCGTGATTGGAAAGATATCAAACACGATCCTGAAGTAATCAACGGTCGATTGCTACATAATCGTGTAGGGTATACAATGGAAGATCAACTGCCGTTAGTATTGGGCCTGAGGGGAGATCCTTGGCTTGGCCCACTAGAAGAAGAACTACTGGAAAAAATTCCGAAGGACGGTATGAGTCGAATGGAATTATTCGATGGCTACCCTAAAGGCAAGGAAAATGCTCATGTTCAAAGATCATTGAAGAGTGCTCTTTCTAATCTGGAAAGACAACTCGTCATCGGAAAGAAATACATCGAATTAGCAAATCGTAAACGTTCCCTCGCTGTATTCCATCGAATTCAAGATAGAGTAAAACCGATGAAATTCGATGAGGCGGTGAAAACACTAATCGAGAGAATTGGGCCAGTCAGATTGCATACCCTCAGATTCTTTGTTTCCCGCCCGGTAGAAGAACTGGCCGAAACTCTCAGAGATTTGGAAAATGCAGGTAAAATTGCAAGAGTAGTGGCCCTGCAGCCAGATCCAACCGACTATTATTCCAGTCATGAAGACGCAGAGACGCTAATCTCCCCAATGGCTGAAGACCGAAAAATGAGAATCCTATCGCAATCGGATCCATTCTGTTCTAGGTTTATCCAAGAAGTTCGGTTGATGCTGAAGCAAGGATGGTATCATCCAGTATTCAAAGGAGTTGATCCGGTTGGTCGAATTCTAATGTTCGTGGTAAATGATTATCTAGAAATCAAAGATATCAACATCCCACATTCATATCTCGATGAGTTCAAAGGCACCTTCGATGAATTACTAGAAAATTATCGTGACAGGTTAATCGATGTCTCGGTCATTCATGCTTTCAACGGAGTTCCAGTGCATGATTGTGATGAAAATGTACAACAAATCCTTTCCGACCTTGGATTTGAGTCGATGGGAGATGGAGAGAGGTACATCAGAGGTGGTGTAGTTGATCCAATGCCTCGAAAAAAGATTAATAGAATTCTCTTCCATCATCATTCTTTACATCAAAAGACACGGCATGAAAATGAAACAATTGCACTCGACCACTTAGATGAATTGCGAGATGATTTCGCACTCCGAGGTCGTTGTGAGATGTTCCGTGTCGACCTTAAATCGATGGCAGCAGCTCACCAATTACATCAGGGCACGAATCTAAGAGGTCACTTGGTATGGGCAAAAATGCCGCACTTCCAAAGATTGTTGACTATCAGAAATGTCCAGGCTCCAGAAGAAGACGAGGACATCCTACAATTCTTCCGAGAACATCACGATCCTACGATTTACATGGAGCGTCACGCTATGCGTCGTGGAGAATTCCGCAAACTAATCTCTCCTTTGGTTAGAAGTGGACATCTTGTGCAAGATTATCGAGGAGGTTTCAAGACTGTTGAGCCAATTACTTCTTTTGATTTATGGGAAGTTAAACGAGATTTCTTGCGAGACTTAGTGAAAGATTACCCAGTCATCACTCTAAAACAGGTGGAGAGGTTAGCGGGCTCTCCTTTCTCTGCTGAAGAAATTTCAGATGTTATGCGTGAATTTGAAGAAGATGATACCCTCATCAAAGGTTTCCTTGTTGATGATATGCACGATGTTTGTTGGGGGCGCCACGATATGTTAGAAAACTCGGATGTATTAACCAAAACTAGAGACCTTGTGATACCTCCTTCGGACCCATTAATTCACTACTATGGTAGCCTATTGAGAGAGAAGTTTGGCTATGGTTCCGCATATCTTGTATTCCACAGAGAAGAACCTGTAGCGGCATTCAAGGCAAATACGAGAGCTGGTGTAATTCAGATTACTGATTTCGTGGGTGATTCCGACTTAGAAAAGGAAGCATTGAGAGTAATGAAAGAGTTTGCTTGGGAACACGATATGCCGTTGAAAGGAAAGTTATACGAACGACTCAGGAGTCGTTGAAGAATTCGAATCTCCTCTCAATTTTTTAGGTAACAATTGCATTATGTTACGGTGAAGTTCTGGAAGTAAATCGAATAGGGCTATTGCCAGTAAGAACATAGCGAAGAGACTAGCCGCCTTTGCTGCATAACTGTGAGAGAAATCAAACATATCTAAGCCTAAGAACTGCCAATTCCGATAACTATCGGTTAACCAAACAATACCGGCATTTCTGAAAGTGTTTAGGATGTGTATTGTTGGTATCGAAATCAATAACCCCCTCATTCTTCGATTCCAAGATACGTTTTGTAGCGCTACAATTGCCCCTACAAAAATAATCATTGATTGCAGACCTGAGCAACTTAGGATGAATCCAATATTGACTTCTTCACCGGTTGAATGGTACATTGGTATAAAGAATCCACCGTCACCCAAAGGCTGAGTGAGGAGTAACATACTTCCTTCCCAATCACTCAGCGGGATTTCGCCCCCATCGTGTAAATCTACCATTACTTCACCCATCGTATAGGATCCTAAACCCACGAATTCTAACATCCATTCAGCACTGTGTGCGGTTAACATGACGAAAGCAATGTTGAGGTATGGGATACAGTAAACTACGTGATAGGGAATCATTGACCAAGCCACCATACCACGTAACCAAATTAGGGATTGTCTAGTATCTTCTTTTAGGAGGTTAATTCTGCTAATTTCTAGCCAGGCTAGGAAAATACCCCCTGGAAGAGCGCCTGCGGTCATTATGACAAGCAGAGGGTCACCAATTTTCACGTAATATTCTGATAGTAGGTAAATGAATAGTCCGAGAAAGACCCAACCTGAACCTGCTATTGGTCCTACCCAATCCTCGTTAGATTTCGTAAAAGAGGTAGCCAGAAGCCCCATTCCGACTATACCTATGAGTAATCTGAGTGATTCATCAGAGGTCCCTATTGCCTCCGCAATTGCCGCTAAAGCGGCCCCTATGGGCTCCTCCATAGAATCGACTCCAGCCATTAACTCGTAAATATGATGCCCTCGCCGGTTTGCTTAGGGAGATACATGGGCTTCGATTTCGAATCATTCGCTGAGGGCTATCTCAGCGATTTGCGAAGAACACTCTCTGAGGTCTCTAAATCTCAAATCGAAGCATTATGGGATGAATTGACTGCAGTTGCTGAAAGAGGGGGTAGTATCCACATGATTGGTAATGGTGGAAGTGCCGCAACTCCTTCGCACAGTGCCGGAGATTGGTCTAAGGAACTAGGTATCCCTACAATCTCACACACAGACAATATTTCCTCACTCACAGCTTGGGCGAATGATACAGATTACGCTAATGTATTCGCTGGACAATTATCCACTTTTGCTAAATCTGGAGATCTAGTTATCGCATATTCCGGCTCAGGTAATTCCACCAATGTGCTAAATGGAATTACAGCCGCAAAGAAGGCTGGTTGTAGAACGGCTGCAGTTACTGGTAATTACAATAGTGGAGCGGGTGGTGAATTAGCTGGTATGGTTGATGTAGCAATCGTAGTGCCGACGACTTCTATGGAACGCATTGAGGATATGCAATTAATCATCAATCACATAGTCAAAGAAGCGACCAAAGCAAATCGTAGGCAGTGATACAATGCTAGCCCCACACCGCGAGTCTGCGGAATTAACCGACCCTCTAGAATTAGTTGAATTACCAGGCGGTCAAAACTGGGATGGTAAGATTGCTTATCTCGATCGCGATGGAGTAATTAATGTCGGCAGTGAAAACTACGTTAACTCTCCAGCAGAAGTAGAATTGTTACCTAATGCGGGATTAGCAATCGGGAATTTACGAAGAGCAGGATATAGAATAGTAGTAGTGACCAATCAATCTCCAATTGGCAGAGGTCACTGGGATTCGGACAATCTAGATGATATTCATTCTGAATTAAGGAATAGATTACTGATTGAAGACTCTGATGCCCATCTGGATTTGATATTATTTTCACCATATGCTCCTTGGGAAGGTGCATGGGCTAGAAAGCCAAATTCAGGGATGCTTGAGGCGGGTAGGCAGCTTGTCGAAGCAGCATCAAATAATGTTGATTTCACCTCTTTCCAACTTCTATTTGATACCGAATGGATGGAAAGACCGGATGAGTCAACCTCATTCATGGTGGGTGATAGAGGAGTCGATATGGCCGCCGCGGAGAACTTCGGTGTCAGAGGGATTCGTTGTGATCCAAACATCGGTATCTCAGGGGTTGTCGATTCGATACTGGGGGGTACCGCGTGAGCGGTACCGGCGTGAAAGGGGTCATCCGGATTGGATTGGATGACACAGACCATATCGATTGTGCTTGCACTACCGAACATTTCCAGCGTTTGCTTACAAGATTGAATGATTCGATTGTTAGTTTCGAGACTAAAGAAAGAAGGCTTGTGAGACTTTGGCCATTCGCCCCAAACAGAACTAGAGGTAATGCTGCTCTGGCAGCAATTTGTTCGGTCAATATTGTCGACCTCAATAATGTAGACTCAATCTGTAGAGAGTTCATGGATGATTTGAATAAAGAAATACAAGGGACTTATCCTGATACGGGTCAAAAACCATCTCCATGCTTGTTACTTGCTCTAGATGATTATCCAGAATCGTGGTATTGGGAAGCAGTAAGGGGTGAGGTGTCGCTTAAAGTTCGCAAAAAGCAAATCCCAGATTCAACAAAAATCTACTCAATTGAACATAATCCCAACGGCGTAGTGGGGGCTTCTTCCGCCATTGCTTGGAATCCAAATGAACACAACACTTGGGAATTAATCGCCTGGAGAAGTGATGACAAGATCAACTCGCCAAGAGAAGTATCTTCTCAAGCCATTGAGTCTATGTCGGAGAATTTCCCCACTACTTTCGCTAATAGAGATCCGACTACAGGAAGGGGGATGATTATGCCTCGAACTAATTGTCCGGTGCTATATGGCATTAGAGCGGAGTCATTTGAAGAATTACAATCAGCACACGAGTTTTTGCAGATCCGAGAAGATGTAGAGAAATGTTATTCCTGGGCTATTCATAGAACAAATCAGATTTCAGATGACCATTTGCTAGGTAGTGAAATAGGAATTGTATCTTCTTTCCCGCTGGAAGTTCAAGGAGGTCATTCTTCTGTTAGTATCTGGACAGGTTATTCGTCAATGACACTTGTTGCTTTTGCCGAAAGTGGAGAGGTTAATGCGTTATTACGTCGATTAAAACCAGGAGATGAGGTTGAATGGATGGGTTTGTCCTCCCCCTCTTCTGAAGTGCATTTAGAGAGGCTCAGAGTAAAGACTTCCTCGCCTAGATTAGGTAAGAGACCAGTGTGTTGTAACAAGACAATGAGAAGCGCTGGTGTAGGGCAAGGTCTACGGTGTAAAACGTGTGGCCATTCTATTGAAAAGGCGTGGCAAACAAAATTAGAGTCGTTTAATTCACAGCACAAGGGTTGGGTGGAACCTAATCCCGCTAATAGAAGACATTTGGCTAAACCCTTGCAAAGAGGTTTACCAACAGAGAACAATCAAACCTGAGGGTTACTTCCGAAACATGTGGCCGATACCCAAACTATCCTAGCAATGATATTATCCATCACTGCGGGATTGATGATTTGGTACATCTTGCGTTTACGTCAAAATCGTAGAATGGATAATTTAGAAGATTTAGAAGAATATTCTGGTATGGCTAAACATCCTGAGAAACTAATGGATCCCGACGGCGAAGCACTTGATGAATTAGACCGTTTACTTTCAAAAGAGTTTGATTCCGATGAATGATTTAATCAGGAATGAAACCAGATTCTTCCAACAATAATCTGGTTTGAATCTCGCCATCAATTATTCTGCGATGATTCCTAAATCCTTCTTGTCTCAATAACCAGACTTGTCTAACACCAGATAACTGAGATCCCCTACTCTTCCATTTTTCACCGTCTCCTGATGGTGATTCATATGCCTTAGATGTAAGGATCAGTCTCGTATTTCTGGCTGAAGAAATTATACTTCGAACTGCTTGTAAATCGTTTGTTGGCGCCCGGCCAGAAGAGGGGCACCAATCATCTATTACTATCAAGTCCGCATCAGTTAATCTATTAATTAGGGGTTTCAAAGCAGCGGTCCGAGTAAGCAAATTTTCTCCAAATTCTACAATAAATAATCTCTCTAATTGATTTTCATTCAGTTCTGCCAATATAGCTTTAGTTCTTTCAGGGTTGAGAGAGGTGCGCCCTAACCAGACCACTCTAGAATTGGATTGTAAAACCGTGGCGGCGAGACTTAGGCATAGGCTAGTTCCACCAATTCCCTCTTCAACAGAAAGATGAACTGGCCCTGATTCGAGGTCGAGCATTATTGGTAATTGCAAAACTCAGGGTGGATGAGCATTACTATTGGTTAACCATGGCCCTTGCTAGCTCGATTGCCTCATCTACAATCTCGCCACTTACTCCAAGGTGACTCGAGGGGTCGAATAGTTCGTCTAATTCTTCAGGGGAAAATGCGTTAGTCACGGCATCGTCTTCTCCGCAAATCTCCCTAAGGTGACGATTTTCTGCGACAGCTACCATTGAGGCGGCTCGTAGAATTTCATGTGCTTGATCTCTATGGATTCCTTCGTCTACTAATGCTAGCATAATTTTCTCAGCCATAACTAATCCATTCTGAGATTCTATATTTGCCAACATTCTTTCTACGTCAACTACACATTTACTCATCACTTTGTCTGATTTGGCTAAAATATCGTCTAACAGTATCATTGCGTGCGACAGAGTAAAACGCTCACTTGAAGAATTAGCTAAATCTCTCTCGTGCCACAATAAAGCATTCTCATACGACGGGATAATCATAGAACGAACGATACGAGCTAATCCTGAGGCATTCTCGGCTGTAATGGGGTTCCTTTTGTGTGCCATTGTGGAAGAACCTACCTGCTTTTCCACGTCGAACCATTCACCTACTTCGGCTATTTCAGATCGTTGTAGATTCCTTACTTCCTGGAGTAGCTTTTCTACCGATGCTGCGACATTCGCCATCCAACCAACCCACTCAATGTAGCGATCTCTTCCAACAACTTGGGTTGTTGCTACAGGGACTGTTAATCCAAGATGTTCAAGAATTAGTTGCTGTAATTCCTTTGCATTCTTACCTTGTGCTGCTCCTGTTCCAACTGCTCCAAGGAATTTTCCTGTAATAGCCCGGGATTGCAATTCATCTAATCTTATCAGATGCCTTCGAAATTCATCGACAAAAACTGCTATTTTAAGCCCGAATGTAATTGGCACAGCTGCTTGCCCATGAGTTCTACCAAGCATTACAGTGTCTCTTTCTCTTTCTGCTAGATCGCACAGGGTGGTTAACAGTGTCATCAAACTCTGTCGCTGTAATCTGATTGAATCACGAATTTGTAGAGCGACCGCGGAATCAACAATATCGTTACTAGTAGCTCCCAAATGAATGCACCAAGCCGCTTCTCCTGCCTTTTCTGCCATAGCCTTTGTTAGGGCCATGATATCGTGCCTAGTTTCTGCTTCAATTTCATCCACTCTATCGGCAGTGACTATACCAGGATCGGAAATATCTGCAATCATGTCGTAATGCTCAGCAGATACTCGGCCGAGTTGGCAGTGTGCCCACACAAGGGCTCTTTCAACATCTAATTGTCTACTGTGTCGGCCTTCTCTAGACCAGATTTCCTTGGCCTCGGGTCGCCCATATCGATAATCCAGTGGTGAGACTGACAAGGTATTCCCCGTATAGCGGCGACTTGACTACCCCCCTTGAGGCTAGCGGATGTAGTAATTCATCATTTAATCCATCATTCAAGATAATTTTGCTGAATCTATAACCCAAATTCCTCGATTCCCTTTCCACTCAGGGCGACCCAAGACCTCGATTCGTTGCTTCATATGTGGTGCGTCAACAACTATTGTCTCAAACTCACCACCCTCACCATCCAAATTGAATCGAAATTGGGATGAAATCATAGAAAGTGAATCTAGTGTTTTCTTGTCTATTTTGACGCCTAGCCATTGTTCTCCTAGGCCATCTGTAGATACTGAAACAATACGAACATCGAAGCCATGTTCGACAAGTGATTCCATATGGCTCTCGGGTATATGGTGCCAAAGAGGGCAGTATGAAATTAGATTCAATCGTTCACACATACGTTCTATGCGCGTTTTTTGATAGTCTGAACGTAGTGCACCAACCACTAATGCATCAATTTCTAGACCATCGGTCTTGAGGATTAAATCATCAGGGAAATCGATAGCTTCTGTATCATTTTTCACTCTTTCAAATGCTAATCTAACATCACTTGCTCCACGGATACCATTTTCAAGATCGTCGATTTCTTCCTCTTCATTCCCCTTAGACAATATTGGTAACCAAGGCACTCCGATAGAATGGGCTTGGAGGCCGGCAAGGGGTGTATTTGGTAATTGGAACATCATGGAGTCATCACTCGTTACATGGACTGTAATCATCGCTTCAACCTTCCATCCCTGCATAATTGCCCACCAGCAAGCATAGGTCGAATCTTTTCCCCCAGATGACAGAACCGCTACTCGCATGTTCTGCCGATAACGCTTTCATCCATCAATTACACGATTCATTCATCACAGAAATGGCATTTCTTAGCTATACGATTTTCAGCAATCATGAGACAACGTTCCGGTCAAGGTTGATAAGAGGCCGGCTTGGGAATGAACACGATAGTTATGCAGCCGAGCGGACGAGGATATGACCACGGAGTATCTACCTTCTCACCAGATGGACGATTGTATCAAGTGGAGTACGCTCGTGAATCAGTAAAAAGAGGGACAACAACTGTAGGTCTAAAGTTCCGAGATGGAGTAGTATTAATTGTAGACAAGCGAATATCTAGTAAACTTGTAATCATTGATTCTATTGAAAAGATGTATCAAATCGACGACCACGTTGGATTCACCACGTCAGGGCTAGTCGCAGATGCCCGACAATTAGTCGATAGGGCTCGTGTGCAATGTCAAGTCAATAGGATGACTTATGGAGATGCAATTCCGGTTACAACATTGGTCAAGAAAATGTGTGATTATATGCAATCTTTCACACAATACGGTGGAGCAAGGCCTTTTGGAACTGCCCTACTAATCGCAGGAGTAGATGCCGATGGTGTGCACCTGTTTGAGACAGACCCTTCAGGTGCTTACCAATCTTATCATGCTGGTGCAATCGGCCGTGGAAGATCCACGGTAATCGACCATTTCGAATCAAATTGGAAGGAAAATATGACTCAAAATGCCGCTATTAAGATGGGGCTAGAGGCACTTCGGGAGTCGATTGATGAAGATTTGAATCACGACGCAGTTGAGATTGCCGTAGTAGATGGAAATGGTTACACAAAGATGAGTAAAGAGGACACATTAACACATCTTGGCAAATTAAGTTGATTGGAAATACAACCCGATTGCTCTAAGGGCCTAGGCGAGGCTCGCTAATCATGGTAAGTCTAGATGACGCAGTCATCGCGCGTCTCGAAAAAGGTGGAAGTAGGTACGAAATTTTGGTCGACCCCGAACTTGTCTCTCAGTGGAAGGAAGACCAGAATTCTGTCGAAATGGGGGATATGTTGGCTACTGATTCAATATGGTCGGATGTGAAGGCTGGAGATAGACCAACATCTGATGCTTTGGAGAACATCTTTGGTAGCACAGACTTGCACATTTGTGTAGAAAAAATACTCAAGGAAGGAAGCATACAACTTACTACTGCTCAAAGAAAGCAAATTGTAGAGGAGAAACGCAAACAGATAATCAATGCTATTGCTACTACCGCGACGGACCCCAAAACACGTGGGCCGCATCCTCCCACTAGAATTGAGAATGCATTAGCAGAGGCTAGATTTAGTGTAGATCCTTTCCTTTCAGTTGAGCGTCAAGTACAGGATGCAGTAGAAGCAATACGTGCTCTAATCCCACTACAATTCATCACCGTCAGACTAGCGTTTAGAATTCAAGGAAAAGACTACGGAGGAGTCCATCAGCTGCTGAGAGATTCGGTTCAGCGAGAAGAATGGCTCTCTGACGGTTCATGGGCGTGTGTAGTGGAATGTCCCGGTGGTATGAAATCTGACCTAATTAGTCGTGTCTCAAAACGCAGTTCTGGTTTAGATGTAAAAGAATTAGATTGAGAACATCAATCTACACACCGTAGGTGTGAGCATATACGGTTATGAAGGGTGGGTCGGTCGCGCGGCTCGATAACATGAGTGGAGACAACGGCGCGGACGGACCGCGCAGATCCCGACAAGCACCCCTGCTTGTCGCTCCTGGGGACGACCTAGGCGATTCTGGGGAGTACGAAGCCGGACATGGTGTTCTTGCCATTAACGGACGGCTACGTGCATTGAAGCAAGGAAGAATGAACAATCGAGGCGGAACAGTCTCGATAGAGCCGCGCCGTACTTCGTATGTGCCGCGGCCTAGCGATCTAGTGATTGGCTATATTGAGGGATGTACCAGCAATATCTGGTTCGTCGACATCGGTGCGCCATTCAATGCCATTTTACCAATGAGCCTTGGTCCATCTAAGGCCGAATTTGGTGGAATCAGAAAGGTTCTCGATATAGGTGATGCAATTCTGTGTCGAGTACAAGAGGTAGAAGAAAATCATTCGAGTGTAGTTACGATGAAAGGAATGGGTCTGCGGGCAATCCGTGCAGGTACGGTCGAGGAAATCGACCCACACTTACTTGGACGACTGATTGGTAGAGGTGGCAATAACCTCCGCCAACTCAAGGAGGAGACAGAATGTAGAGTCGTAGCCGGAGACAATGGTCGTGTTTGGTTGGATGGTGATTTAGATGGTATCATCAATGCAAGAGATAGACTCAATGCTTTGTTAACCGAAGCAAAGATAGAAGAATTTGGAGGTGAAGTCTGATGGGAGGCTATGGAGATGTACAATGTATCGATGAAAACGGGATTCGTCTTGATGGCAGAACAAAGGATGAGGTAAGGCCAGTTTCTATAGAAACAGGGGTAGTCCCGGTTGCTGACGGCTCTGCTAGAATTCGCTGGGGTCTAAATGACTGCATCGCAGCGGTTTATGGCCCTATGGAAGCACATCCAAGGAAGATTCAGAGGCAAGATAGGGCTGTATTGGACGTTAGATACAATATGGCACCCTTCTCAACAACCGATAGGATTCGGCCAGGGTTCAACCGCCGTAGTAGAGAAATTTCCAAAGTTACCGCTGAGGCACTTGAAAGTGTAGTTTTGACTGAGTTATATCCTAGAAGTAAGATACGTGTTGAAATCGAAATTATTTGCGCTGAAGCAGGTACAAGGTGTGCTGGAATTACAGCAGCCTCCGTCGCCTTGGCTCATGCTGGTATTCCTATGACAGACATGGTAGTCTCGGTTGCGAGTGGTAAGGTTCACGACATCGTAGTCTGTGACTTGAATAAGGAAGAAGACAACTACGGGGAAGCAGATCTTCCCATGGGAATTCTACCCAATACAGGTGAGTTAGTATTTCTTCAGATGGATGGAGACCTATCTCCTGATCAATTCCAAGAGGCTTGGGATTACAATATGGAAGCCGCTAAAGTGATTCACGAAGAGATGGTTCGTGCCCTAAAAGGGGGTGGTGAGTGATGAGTATACCATTAGTCCCTAGTTTGTTACGTGCTCACCTAGCAGAATTAGCTGCCGAAGATAAGAGGCATGACGGCCGAGATCGATTCGAAGGTCGCGATGTGGAGCTTGAAATCAATTGCTTACCCCGAGCAGAAGGGTCCGCTAGAGTTAGGATGGGAGACACTATCGTTTTAGCAGGTGTTAAGTTCCAAATTATGACTCCTTATCCAGATCGCCCAAACGAAGGTGGTTTGATGTGCAGTGCAGAAGTAAGGCCAGTTGCAGGTCGCAATTGGGAAGCCGGGCCTCCTAGTGCTGAATCTATCGAATTAGGTAGAGTTGTAGATCGTGGAATCCGCGAATCAGGATGTATCAACACAGAAGATTTGTGTATTATCCCTGGAGAAAAAGCGTGGCAAGTCATCCTCGATGTATTTGCTATATCAGACGATGGTAATCTATTCGATGCTTTTGGGCTGGCTGCGATTGCAGCACTACGAAGTGCTACGGTTCCGGCAGAGAGATTTGAGGTTGGAGAAGATATGCCTCTCGATGTCTCAAAGACTCCGATAATGTGTTCTTACCACAAGGTAGGCGGTCGTTTTGTATACGACGCAGACAAGAGGGAGGAATTAGGCGGTGATGAAAGAATACACATCACTCTTGGTGATGATGATCATGTTCATTCATTGCAGAAGGGTCTAAAGGGAATATTCACGGCCGCCGAATTCGTCGAGATCAACAATGAGGCTCGGTCAAGATGTGCCGAACTAAGAGATATGGTCAACAACGCTTTGGAAGGTGAGTAAAATGGCAAAGAGAACACAGAAACTCGGTGCAACCGCAAAGTACGGCTCTCGGTACGGTGTAAGTGTACGTCGAAGAGCAGGAGCTGCGATTAAGAAGAAGTCGAGAAAGTATACCTGCCCTGTCTGCCATTATCAAAAGGTTACTCGACAAGTAGCTGGAATTTGGGAATGCAAAAAGTGTGGACACAAATTCTCTGGTGGGACTTGGGAACCATTCACTCGAGCAACAGATGCTAACACAAGAGTAATCCGACGTGGTATGGAAGGTGCCACTGCTACCGATATGACCGTAATAGCCCAGCAGGCGGCTTTGGATTACGAGCGAAGATTAGCTGGTGAAGAAAGTGTCAGCGATGAAGAAGAGTGATTCACTCAAACTCACTTTGCGAATCAATAGCTCCTACGCTAGTTCGCTAGAGGCGGCATTATCTACCGAAGCGGACGTATACCGATCTGAAGATTGTATTACAGTAGAGGAAAGTGAGCCAGTATTTGTTGATATGCGAGCCCGATGGAATACAGTAATGAGAGGGCTTTCTGCTGCCTACGACGCCTTGAAAGCAGTTGACTAAATCAGAGGGTTGAGAAAACATGGATCAACAGCAACTTCAGAGCCTAGTTCAGGAATTACAACTTTTGCGGGGACAGATTCAATCCTTGACTAGCCAATTCAATGAAATTTCACTTACTATAGAGGCACTGAAAGATCAATTACCCGAAAGAGCCGTTTATCGAGCTCTTGGAGGTGTATTGTTGGAGGTAGATGATAGAGATTCGTTGTCCAAAGATCTAGAATCTTCCAAGGAAACTATTGAGTCTCACTTACAATCACTCAGTGCTAGGGAATCGGAAATTATCGCACAGTATAATGAAGCATCTGAGTCGCCCGAATGAGTGGTGAAATTTGATGTCAATTAATTTCGCTGCAATGAGCGATTGGATATCATCCCATACTCGTACTGGGCCAATTGCGGTTATAACTCATAGAAATGGGGATATGGATACAATTGCATCAGGAATTGTCCTAGCATCTGCAATAGGTAAGAACGCTAAGGCCTGTGGTATTTATGTTGGAAGTTTAGCCCAGAAAATACTTGATGGCATGGTGGTTGAATACCAACAAATAGATCAAAATAGGCCTGCTTTGCCACGAAAGTTGGCTGGGATAATCGTAGTTGATTGCGCCTCTCCTAGCCAAATAGGCTTCAAACTTCCAGATGTCCCACTATGTATCGTTGATCATCACTCGGCGGCATCTGATAATTGGCCTGAGGGCACCTTGGAATTGAAGGGAAATTATTCCTCTACAGCAGAAATGGTTTGGGACTGGTTCCAAAGTAAAGATATTGAAATAAATCCCGACCAAGGAACTCTTCTCCTCAGCGCAATTATTTCTGACACGGGTCGATTCAAACATAGCAGACCGGGCTGTCATAGAAGAGTCGACGAGATTTGTAAAGCAGCTGGAATAGATATTGTAGATGTGATAGAAAAAGTAGAATCTGAAGATTTAAATCATTCACAACGCATTTCTATTCATAAAGCCGTCACTCGTTCTAACGTACACGAAGTTGGAGAATTTATTGTCTCGATTACCCGAGCTGGTACTAACGAGGGTTTAGTTGCACATGCATTATTGGCATCTGGAGCACATGCCTCTTTTGTTTACAAAAAGAATTCTTCAGACCTCAGGTTAAGCTCTAGGGCGAGTAGAACTGCAACTAATCAGGGCATCCATCTCGGTGAGTTGATGGAAAAAATCGCCGACCGATTGGGAGGAGATGGGGGTGGCCACGCTGGTGCTGCTGGCTGGTCCGGAAATTCCGATGAAGTAGAATTGAAGTCCGTTTTACTGGCCACACTATCATCGGAGTTGATACAATGAAGGACATCAGAAAAATTCTCTCAGATTTGAATTCGGGTTCAGTTAAGGTTTCCGAAATCCCAGACGAACTAATTTTGCAATTATCATCATCCATGTTAATCGAGCAATTAGAAGGCCCAGACGAACTACTTTCGAGATTAAGTCGATTACAAAGAGATGTATTGGGGCTGCAACGTTTGTTAGTCGAAGGAGATATAGCAAAAGCAGTAATAATCAGTGAAGATTTACTTTTCCGTTCACGTTCAAAAGAAGAACGTGACTTAGAATGTGAGGTCCGAATTAGAATGGAAAGAGCACTATTAGCTGTTGATGGCATCGATGCTTCAGGACAAGAATTACGTTGGTGTTCTGAACGTTTGAAGGCGATTGCACCAAATACAGCTTTGCATGGAATATCTATGTTAAATCAGGCGAATTGGCATAGTAATAACGGAGAAATCATGATGGCTATGGCCATACATGCTGAAATTACTAAGGATAGTGGATTCCCTGATGAAATCAGAGGCTTATCCCGTTTAGAAGTAGGCAGAATATTGACTGCTATGGATGATTTAGATCCTGCTATGAGGCATCTTTGGACTGCTAGAGCAATTTTCATACAGGCAGAAATGGAAGCAGAGGCGGTCGTAGTATCATTAGAATGGCTTGATTTAGCATTGGAAGAAGTTACAGAAGACGCTCCAAGAATGTTGTACAGAATAGAGAATGCAGGACCCCGGTCCGTCCCCGGTTCATCATGGGTTCCTGCAAATGAACAAGATGTACGGGATGTTGTAGAATCAATATTCTCCATATTGACTGAGGATGTCGGCGGTACTGAAAGAACTGATTTAGGAATAATTCTCGACGCGGCAGAAATACTTGGTGAGCAAGAATGGAAGAACTCCTTGTTGGAGATGTCAAAAGACATTCAGGACGCTAGACTACTAGAAGCTCTCCAATCGTAATCCAGTAAACGTAGAATCTCTTTTTCCCCCCAATATAATTCTGCAGGAATTTCCACACACCAACCAACTTCGCTAATCATTTCATCCTCGGATTCCCAGCCATAGGGCTGGGGTTCTTCATCAATTTCCACCCTGACAACTGTGCCATTAGAGAGGATGTTTTCATCAAAATGAGTAGCTGTTCCAAGTAACCCAGTTTCCTCAAATAACTCTCTTAATGCAGATATATCGATAGGTTCGGAATCGTCGACCTTTCCACCGGGCAACTCCCAACCTCGTTCTATATGATTTACCATTAACCAACATGGAATATCCAATGACTCCTTTGGTACTGCCCAAATGACAACCCAAGGATCTTCTTCACTCATCGTTCATCACCTCACGAATTTGTTCTGCAAGTGATTTCGCCTCAGGGTCTCCTTCTGCTGCTAGTCGCCTACAAATGAAGAATGCCTCTGATAATCTTTCTTCTGTGAATAATTTCCTGGCATAATCGATTTCAGATAATTCATCTACTTCTTGTTCATCATCATCTTTTGCAATTTCCAACGTTGGGTTGGCTAAAACCTGCATCCTAGTCAGGAATTCAACCCTGTCAGCGATATCAGGTGTTTTCCAAGCTATCTTCCCCTTTCCATCGATTAATGACTCCATCCGAATTTTGAAATCGTCCCTCGTTGTCAAATTAGTCGAGTGGGTCTGTGCTTGATCATAGCAAAACCACGCTTGATCGAACTCGTTTCGTCTTTCGTGTAATTGCCCCATTTTTTTCCAAGCCTCATGATTTGATGGTCTTTGAGCAAGTAACTTTCTAGTCAATTCTAGATATTCGTCTTCATACCCGTCAGCAAGTAATCTTTCCATCCGTCTTGAAAACAAAATATTGGCTCTTTGGTCGGTGAAATCGAGATTTCTTATTCGCTGTAAAAATTCCACAACTCCACCTTCTTGTGTTGTCAATTCCCACCAACTATCAGGATCGAGGGGGTCGATAGATAACGCGGCCTCAAGTAGATTTACTGCAGATTGTTTTAGTTCCATCCCATCCAACTGGGAAAGTAAATCAGGATCTCTCCCGAGAATCAAAAATAATTCATCTAAAACGGCTCGAGCTCCTGCAAAATCTTCTGACTCCAATTTGATTGTTAGCAAAATCCGCCAATTGTCTGGATGCGTGAAGTCATGCAAAACAGCTTGCCTAGCACTTTGCTCTGCCCAAGCAATATTTGATTTATCATTGGTAGATAATTTTAGAAATTTTTCTGCTTGACTTCTGTGGCGATTGCCTAGACTCCTTCGTGGGTGTTGTAGGCTAGAACCGAGGTCGGTTGTGGCCATAATGAAACCTCATAGTACGCTTTGATACGGCTTCCTATCGATGCCAGGGGGCAATGTAGCATCTATTCCTATCTTACTGGTTAATCCGTCTTCACTTCTGGATGGATCTAGGCTTGACCCTTTTTGGCCTGATAGAATGATAGTGTCTTTATCTGGTTGCCAGCGAGTCATCAATGCCCATTCTACTCTAACTGGATTTGAACAATCTATGTCGGTGTCTACAATGGTGACTTGTTTCATCGATCGATGTCCATCTAATGCGGCATGTATAGCAGCAACCCCATCACTCTCCTTTTGAGGTTCTATAGCAACTACTGCCGATAGCCAACCACTCCCTCCATCAGTCATGTAGACATCTGTACATGGGACTACGGCGTTTACTGCGGCTTTGATTGTGGGAGCTCTAGGAAGACCCATAAGAGTGCGATGTTCTACTTCTGCGGGAATTAGAGCGTGGAAAATAGCCTTATTTCTGTGGTGTACAGCATCGTATTCGATAACAGGTTCTTGTCGTATATCATCGACAGTACCGGTGATATCAACGTATGGGCCTTCATCATCATCTTGCAATGTAATTCGGGCTTCCATGGCGTATTCAGAGTCCGCAGGAACTTGAATGCCATTAGACAGAGTAACCAATTTGAGTGGCTTTCCATGCAACTTTTGATGTAATGCAGCAGCTACCGTTAATTCGTCCAAATCGTGAGTAAATGACATTGCCGCCGCAAGTAGAACTGTAGCATCGGGGCCATTTACGACTGCAATATTTATCTCGTCACCATTGGCCCTTGCCTTGTCTGTCATTGTCCTTAGGTGTCTTGGGACAAATCTAGATACACAATGATTTCTATCTCGTAAAAATTGTCTATGAAATGACATATTCCTAATACCCTCGTATTCAGCTATAATCACTGATGCTGATTGATACCTACCTCTGTCCTCTGGGTAATGCCAGGGGATTGGGATTTTGGTCAAATCAACAATTTCTTGTGTATTTTCAAAAACCGGACTATTCTCAATATCAACGACATCGGGTTCTGTAGGGTTCGCCATTGCCCAAGCAAGTATGTCAATTAATTCTCCAGGACTAATATCAAAAATTGCACAAATGCGGTCTCTTGCTAGAACATTAACAGCCGATCTTAGGTCGTTAGTTTCTGAAATATTGTTAAACACAATAGCCTTGTGCCCCATCTTGCTGGAATGAGTTAACATATCGTGATTTACACTAATTTCATCATTGACTTCTGTTGCTCCAGCCAACAGGTCCCTAAAGGCCATGTGACCAACCCGACGTTACTCCTGCTTCAATGTTAGCGAAGTGGGGCCACCTGTCTCCTCACCTTTGGTGAGTCCGTCACGCTCTTATATGGGGGGTAGGTCGGCGGGGCGTTCCTTTGAGGTGTTATACTTGGGTCGCGGTTTATTCTCAGGACCAAAGATGAAGAAGGATCGTAAGAAGTTCCGTTGGAACGAAAGGAAATTCAAGAATCGTGAAACAAAGAGGCGCCAAGGTGGCGTTCTCAAACACGATCCACTACGTGGTTCCACCCAAGCAAAAGGAATAGTAATTGAGAAGGTTGGAATTGAAGCTAAACAACCTAACTCAGGTATACGCAAAGCGGTTAAGATTTCATTAATTAGAACGGGTAACAAACTCACAGCCTTTGCTCCAGGAGATGGAGCGATTTCATTTATTGATGAGCACGATGAGGTTCTCGTAGAAGGAATCGGAGGTAGAATGGGACGATCTTATGGTGACCTACCTGGTGTTCGATTCAAAGTAATCAAGGTCAATGGTGTGTCATTAGACGAGATGGTTCGTGGCCGTAAGGAGAAGCCTGTAAGGTGAGCATTATGTCAGAGGAAGAGGCTCAACAATCTCAACCAATAGCCGGTATTGGAACTATGGTTTTCAATAAATGGGATGCACAACAAGTGGTTTGTGGCGATCCTGGTCTCGCTCCCTACATCAATCTCACAACCATAGGCACGCCTCATAGTGGCGGAAGACACGCTAATGCTTGGTTCGGTAAATCTAAACTATCTGTGATTGAAAGATTCATTAACAATCTCATGAGAACAGGTAAGTTCAGTGGAAAGAAACAACACTGCGCAAAAGCCTTCGAAGCCGCTCTTGATAATATCGCCGAGCGTACCGGGGAGAACCCCCTACAACATTTCATTGATGCTATAGTTAATGCCGCACCTTGTGAAGAAACTACTCGGATAAAGTTCGGTGCTGTTAGTCAACCTAAGGCAGTAGATTCATCCCCAAGTCGTAGGTTAGACGTGGCTTTACGTAATCTGTCTAAGGGATGTGCATCAGCAACCGCAAAAAGCACACGAACTCTAACTCAAGGAATTATTTCCGAACTCAACAAAGCAGCAGCAGGAGACGTTGCCTCATTCGCAGTAGGGAAGAAGGATGAGATTGAGCGCATAGCAGCATCTGCTCGTTGATGGCAAGTATAACCACAGGATACTTTTCCGTTTGTATCACGTAGTGATACAATCGGCTTTATGAACCAATGTCAGGTCGCCGAGCCAACCAGAGGTTGGTAGAATGGGCCGTAAGGAAGATAACATCGCAAGGGCTACTGAAGTCATGAATCAGCGAGAAAAAATTAGGAATCTAGCAATTGCAGCTCACATCGATCACGGGAAAACAACTCTGTCGGACAATTTGATCGCCGGAGCCGGTATGATGTCTGAGGATTTAGCCGGTAAGTCACGAGTTTTGGATTTCGACGAGCAAGAGAGCGCACGCGGAATCACAATCAACGCGGCTAGTGCATCAATGGTTCACAAAGTTGGAGAGGATGATTACCTCATCAATCTCATAGATACACCGGGGCATGTAGACTTTGGAGGAGATGTAACTCGTGCTATGAGAGCGGTTGATGGCTGTATCATTTTAGCCTGTGCTGTAGAAGGAACAATGCCCCAAACCGAGACAGTAGTTCGTCAGGCATTAAAGGAAAAAGTTCGCCCTGTTTTATTCATCAATAAGGTAGACCGTTTAATCAACGAATTACAAATAGATGGGCCAGAGATGATGGCAAGATTTGAGAAAGTTATCGTTAAGGTCAACAAACTGATACAGACATTTGCGCCTGAAGATGTAAGAAAAGATTGGCAGGTGTCGGTTCAGAACGGAACTGTAGCGTTCGGTTCTGCGTACTATAACTGGGGTATGTCAGTCCCTTACATGCAAAAATCCGGACTTAATTTCAAAGATATTTTCGAACATTGTGCAGCAGATGATCAGAAAGCTCTGGCCAAGAAAGCACCAGTACACGAGGTTCTATTGGATATGGCTGTAGAAACTCTACCGTCGCCGCTGGTTTCTCAGAAATATCGAATACCGAATATTTGGCAAGGAGATCTAGAAACTGCAGAGGGTAAGGCAATGATGGAGTGCGACGCAGAGGGCCCCCTATCACTTATGATTACCAAAATTTGGATGGATCCACATGCTGGTGAAGTAGCAGTAGGTAGAGTTTATTCAGGTCAAATCAAACATGGAGAGTCACTTTGGGCAATTGGTGCTGCAAAGGCCGAAAGGGTGCAGCAAGTTGCAATGATGGTTGGTGGCGACCGAATTCAAGTACCATCCGTTACTGCTGGAAATATAGCCGCAATTACAGGCATCAGAAGTGCTGCAGCCGGAGTAACCATTTCTCGGGATAAGGATGCAGAACCTTTCGAAGCCATTCGACATTATTCGGAGCCTGTTGTTACTGTTGCTTTGGAACCTAAGGCGATGAAGGATCTACCGAAATTTATCGATGCACTACGTGGTTTGGCAAAATCGGATGCCTCCCTACAAGTATCTACCAACGCTGAGACAGGTGAAGCTCTGCTTGCTGGTATGGGTGAATTACACCTTGAAATTACAGTATACAGGCTTGAGGAAGAACAAGGTATCAAAGTAAATGTCAGCGAACCGATTGTTGTTTACAGAGAGTCAATAGAATCTAACAATAAGGGCCACGCCTTCGAAGGTAAGTCTCCTAATCGTCATAATAGATTCTACATAGAGGCGGAGCCCCTTCCACTAGAGGTCGTACAAGCTCTCCGAGAAGGAGAATTTGGAGATGGAACCGTAAGGAACAAAGACGCCAAAGGAGTTGGTGATAAATTCGCAGAATATGGTCTGGACAAAAATCTGATGAGAAAAATTTACGCTATTCATGGTACTAATGTATTAGTCAATGACACAAAAGGTATTCAGAATCTACACGAGACTCGAGAACTAATCATTGAGGGATTCAATGAGGTTTGCAAGAGAGGCCCAGTTGCTGAAGAACCGATAATGGGTATAATGATGCGACTAGTAGATGCAAAATTACACGAAGATGCGATTCACCGAGGTCCGGCACAAACTATACCTGCTGTTAGGAATGCCTGTAAAGGAGCCCTTATCCGATCTCGTCCAATTATCCAGGAACCAATGCAAAATATTCGTATTGATGCTCCAAACGATGTTATCGGGGGGGTTACTCGTGAAGTTACCAATCGAAGAGGAATCATTGAAGATATGCCAGTTGACGGTGGAACAGCATCCGTTATTGGTAAAATGCCAGTAGCAGAAACCTTTGGTTTCTCCAATGATATTCGCGCAGCAAGTCAAGGACGAGCCGTTTGGAATACAGAAAATGCTGGCTTCGAAATGCTACCTCCATCTCTATTCGAGAAAACCGTAGCTGAAATTCGAGAAAGGAAGGGCTTGAAACCAGAAGTTCCCACTGAAGTTAACTATACTGATTGATTAGTTGATTCTAACTAATTGGAAATCAGTCATATCTCTGAGTAGGTTCACAGCAGGTGTTTGTTCTAATTTGTCTAAACATCTATGCGCAATTCTGTGGTGCTCCATTGCCCTGTCCAAGGCATACTGAATAGATCCATTATCTCGCAATTCTTTGACAGCGGCAGAAAGTTCATCCGTGTCTGTAGATTCAGTTCCAAACAACTTCCGGAATGTTGGTAAATCGGCACCACTTTCTAAAGCATGAATGGCGATTAAAGTTCTCTTTCCTTGAACGATATCACTCCCTGCGGGTTTACCTAGAGTTTCCGTATCGCTAGTCATATCGATATAATCATCCATAATTTGGAAACATAAGCCGAGATTGAGCCCCCAATCCGCCATATTTGCTACTGCATTTGTATCCGCACCTGCTAGAATAGCTCCTGTCTCGGCACAGGTTTCGAACATAGCACTAGTTTTTCCTGCTATCATCGAGATATATTCATCCTCAGAAACAGAAACTCTGTCCTCAAATTCAAAGTCTTCTTGTTGACCTTCTGCAACATGACGAACCATTTCTCCTATCGCGCTTACTACATCTCTGAGTTGGCCGTCTTGAATATGAGGGCTATCGGCTAGCATTTCAAAACCGAGTGCTAGCATTGCATCTCCTGCATTGATGGCAGTAGCATCGTCATAAGCAACATGTACTGCATCTAGACCCCTACGAATAGGATCTTGGTCCATAATATCATCATGGACTAATGTAAAGTTGTGAATGATTTCTATGCACGCACCTAGAGTATAATGCCCTTCATGCCCGTTTCCTACTGCGTCTCCTACGAGTCTGGGCATTATCGCTCTCAATCGTTTCCCTCCACCAGTAAAAAGGTGGGACATTGCACCACGTAAACGATCTTGTTGTATTTTCGAAAGGTTTTGTTGAATAATTTCTTCCACAATATCCCTATGTTCACCCAAGGCCGCGAGTACGTTGCTTGCGGAATTTTCTGGATGTTTAACTGACAAAGTTCCGCACCTTATTATCTCAGACTTCGGGTTGGATACAACCTCCTCGATATTGAAATCTCCAGAAAATAGGAAATTTTGGTAAATAGATTCAAACCAAGGTGCAATTATTTGACTTTTCCATCTCCCTTTTCTTTCCATCATTTGACTCAAAGTGGAGTTATCGACCCATTCAATGGCTTGGATTTCATTACGATTGAAGTTTACTTCACAATCAGCCTCAACAATTAGGACATGATCGATTTCATTTTCTACCCAATCTGCGTCCCAACGACATTTGTATTCAAATTTACCAATGTGGTGAAACTCCCAATCGTTAGTAATGGTTCTAGGAATTCCAAGCTCTTGTTGCAATTTTCTCCTAGCCGCTTCTATCACTCCCCCAATTGGTTCGTCATTTTCGCCTTCAATATCCAATGGATGGCTACAACAAGAGTTCGCCCATACGGCTGGAAATGTAATTTTATCAGAAGATCTTTGCTGCACCAATAATCTTCCTCGACTATCGAAAATTAGGACACTGAACGCCCTGTGGAGAATTCCTTCTCCATGATGGGTAGCAAGTTTACTGGAAGCATCGATCACATTATCTTCTGCGTCCAAGCAGAGAACCAATTCTTCCATCATCTCGGCTTGAGAAGAGTCTAGTCCATCTAAGGGAGTTGCAGGCACCACCATGTCAACCATTCCTTTTGAAAAGGACCCACCATATAATCGAAATGGAACACTAGGGGGATAATTGGTCATCAAGGCACTATCTGCGTACCTCTTGTATTTCCAGAATTCAATAATTCTAGTACTCTTTCTGGTTTGCGCCCATCAATAAACCATACATTTTCCACTACCCTGGATATCTTAGATGCTGAATTTAATTTCAGGAAGATTCCCCCAGTAACGTCTTGTTGTTTGTCATGTTCTCCAGATATTGGCATTTTTGAATTCCAAATAGGGACTAGTTCTGAGTTTGGGTCAGAGGGTGGTGCTGAGAGTAAACCTTCAGTATCTCCTAAGAGGAAAATACAATGAGTGATAGTTGAGATTTCTTTTCCTAGCCTAACCATCAAGTCGTCACCAGATAAGATACCGAATAAATTTGGTTCACTACAATTAACTACATCTCCGAAAGTAATCGGAACTACGCTATCGTCACAATTTACAATTGGCGTCAAGTCTCCTAAAAAATTAGGTCCAACTTCCGTTGCCCATTGTGATGGTGGAAAGCTTTGGCTATCAATATCTAAGGTTGTTAATGAGTCACATAATAGGCGATTCAATTCTAACATATCTGCTCGAATAGATTTTACAGCCTGTTTTTGTTCCATTAGGATTGATGGTTTGGCACCTTCAGCAATTTTCCATTCTTTTGCTTTAAGATGGCCGAATGACCCTGCGCCATGTACTATGGTAACTCGATTATCCGAATCCAATAATTGCTTAATTAGTCCTGAGAGTTTTGCTATAGCCATTTCATCTATGGTTTTCATCTTCGACTTAGTTGTGATTAAGCCACCACCAAATTTCATTAGAACATGTGCCATAGTTTCCAGTTCTCCCCACGGGGCAAGACATTTTGTGTTATCCCGTAAATCGTCTAAACGAGGGACGTTCTGGATAAGTCAGATTCATTGCTCACCGTTTATTGCGGGGTACATGAAAGCAGATGGCGAACTCGATAGATTCCAGCGCTGGTTACAGAGTAGATTAGCGGATGCAGAAAAGATTGAGTCTGATGATGAAAGGATACGAACTTCTAATCAGATACAAAATGCCATACAAGAATGTATTAATTACAAACAAGCGGTAAATGTGCACCAATCCGTAGCTAATCCATTTGTGATGCGTGATCAACCTGTTCGTCCCGTTAACGAATCCGAAGTAAAACCTGTAAGCTCAGTAACAGGAATGTGCACGAACTGCGAGGCGGATTTAACGGAAGATTTAGAATTCTGCCCACTATGTGGTGAATTTCAGTAAAGTTACTCTTCTTCTTCCCAACGTGCACGAGCCAAGACATATTCAGGATCGTCATTGTCCACAACTGAGAGGTATTGTGAAGGTACATTTTCAGTAAGGTAAACAGTGATGCCAGCGTGCCAAATAGTTTCTCCTGCGGCATACATTTGAGCAGTATCGACTTCTAATATCGTTGGTAATTTGAAATGTACATGGCCTGCTTCAGCAGCATTGCGAATAGTTGCTGAAAGGTGTACGTGTGCTCTCCCGCTTGGCGATATCCCAACGTCAAGCAAGTTTTCTGCTTGTTCGGGATCACATGGGAAATATAGTGCATCTGGAATGTTATCAGTAGGTAAATCTAATTCGATTTCTACTGTGTGACCATAAGTGGCACGAATTGTATTTCCTCGAATTTCATATCTTCCTTTCGGATCTGTTTCTGCTATCGCTCTAAAATGGTGTGGTCTCAACCAATGAAAACGCTTCCCTCCCTTTTTGAATTGATGGATAATGTCTTTCACATCAATCCATCCATTAATATCCATTTCCAAATCGAACTTTTCCGGGGCATGCCTCAGAACTAGCGCTAATCGTCTAGCAAGGCTATTTCTTTCACCAGTCCTCATGATGAATTTGCCTTCTGCATTACAAGCAGGGCAGAGATGGTCATCTGCATAGAATCCGTGATTGGAGCATTCTCGTATCATTGAACCGCGCGACTTTGGTCTCTTTCAAGAACCCGCCGGTCAAGTCACCACATTACTTAGGCTACTTACTCAATGGTTATTGGGCGAATACCTGACCGAGTATCGTGGATGTAGTCATTGTTGATTGGATGCGTTCTCCCTTTCATAGGGCTCACAAAGGTGAACTAAAGGATGTGAGGCCTGATGAAATGGCTGGACAAGTAGCCAGAGCTTTACTATCAAGGAATAATATCACTGAAACTGAAATTGAGGATATTTTACTGGGATGCGCCTATCCAGAAGGTGAACAGGGCTACAACGTTGCTAGATTAGTTGGTTTTCTAACCGGTCTGCCAGACACAGTTCCTGGTTCTACATTCAATAGATTGTGTGGTTCTTCAATGGAAGCCATTCACGTGGCTTCAGCTAAGATTTCTGCTGGATGGGGGGAATGCTTTCTTGTTGGAGGAATGGAATCAATGTCCAGAGTAAAAAGAAGAGGTTTCAATTGGTCGCCTCACCCCAAATTAGAGGAGAGTTTTCCGCAAGCATATATCAACATGGGGATAACTGCCGAAAATGTGGCCGAGAAATATTCAATTGATCGGGTCCGACAAGAAGAATTTGCCCTCCAATCACATAAAAAATCTGCTTTTGCCCTAGAAAATGGTCTTTTTGATTCTGAAATTTGTCCGATTATTATAGGGAACGAGGAGGTGGTATCTGACGGTTGCATTAGGCCTACTAGTAATTTAGAATCAATGGCCGGATTAAATCCAGTTTTCAAAGAATCTGGGACAGTTACTGCGGCTACATCTTCGCCATTGACGGATGGCGTCACATTTGCAATTGTTTGTAGCGAACGGTTCGCAACAGAGAATAATCTTACTCCAATAGCTAGAATCGTATCTACATCGGTTACCGGCTGCCCTCCCGACCTAATGGGCCTAGGTCCAATCGCGGCTTCGCAATTATGTATGGAAAGAGCAGGTTGGACTACAAACGATGTAGATATTTGGGAATTGAACGAGGCATTTTCCTCACAGAGTTTGGCGTGTATTGATGAATTAGGGATTGATATTGAGAAGGTCAATCTAGATGGTGGAGCCATATCCTTAGGTCACCCATTGGGGGCTTCTGGAGCCAGAATAACCTGTAAAGCGGCTTCACTATTGCAACGAACAGGGAAAAACAAGGCGATCGCCACAATGTGTATTGGAGGAGGTATGGGTATCGCTACGGCACTTGAGAGATATTGACTTATTCTTCTTCAATCGACTTTACTAGTAATCCATCACAATTAGGACAACGATCTTTTTTAGTAAGTAAACTAGGAATAACGGCCAATAAACTATCACAATTTGGACAGGAAGCGTATACTTCCTCATTTCTCAGTATAACCTCTGAGTCAGGTCGTTGGTTATACCATTGCATAAATTGAGAATTCCTAATTGTAGATACACGCTTGCGTGTAGAATTACCAAGCAAAATTAACAATAGTCCCTGGATAATGAGAAAAATTTCAACAGCGAGAAAACCAACAATTGTTTGGATTAAGCCTACAATATAGAAAACCGTAGAAAGGAATTGTTCCAAATTAGCATATCTAATATCGTAAAAATTTCGTTTCTTAGCGAAACCAATAGTTACTGTAGTTCCGTAAAATACTACAAGCAAACCTAGGCCAATAATAAACCCTAGAAAAATCCCATTACCGTTTGTTGAAATTGTGCCAATAATTAGTATAAGAATTAGTAAATTTAAGACGCCAAAAGTCGTCAACCTACGAAACAAGTCATTTGCCCTAGTATCGTCCACAACCTATCGAATGTATTGTCATCTAAGACTCAAACGGTCGGCGACGCACTCTTGAATGACCTACTACTCGTGGAGTTGTGACGAAGGACACCGGCGTTGCGATTCATAGTGATGCCTTACTCGGAAAACGAGTATTATTAGCGATAGCAGGAGGAATCGCGGCGGTTGAATCTGTTAGGTTAGCTAGAGAATTACGCAGACATCAGGCTGATCTTACTGTAATCATGAGTGAAGAAGCAACCAAGATAATTACTCCTCTAGCAGTAAGTTGGGGCTCTGACACAATTGTTCATCAAGGATGGAGTAGCGAAATGTCGCAATTGGAAGCATTTGATCTGATTCTAATCGCACCGGCTACAAGGAACACGATTTCTAAGCATCTTCACGGAATAATGGATTCACCCCTATTGATGGCTCTATCCGCAAGTAGAGGTCGTAAATCGAAACTTTGCTTTGTCCCATCAATGCACACTGACTTATTCGATGATCCGGTAACTTCCGAACTTCTCGATGCATTACGTGACGAAGGTAGCCATGTGATAATTAACGAGGTAGACGAAGGAAAATTGAAACAACCAGATCCAATATCAATTGTGGCTGAGGTTTGTCATATCGCAAATAGATCCCAATCCTCCAAATCAATTGCTATTACAACGGGGGCAAATAGGGCGCCAATTGATGCTGTTAGGGCCATTCAAAATGCATCATCAGGTAGAACAGGCTGGATTATTGCAGAATATCTCCATCGTATGGGTCACAATGTTATTTGTATAGCTGGAAAAACCTCTGCTAATCCCTCATTTTCCCTTCCGAACGTGTTTCGGGATGGAACTCCCGATGGTATGCTGAAATTGTGCAAGGAAATAGCCACTGAATCACAACCTGACGTATGGATTCATGCTGCAGCAGTTTTGGATTATTTCACAGAGGCAGAACAAGGTAAGAAACCAAGCGGTCAAGATAATTGGCAACTAAATCTTAACCCTGGAAGGAAACACATCGAAGAATTAAAGGGTCTAGTTGGGGATTCGATCCGTATAGGATTCAAGTTAGAATCAGATGTAGAAATAGACACTCTGATTCAAAGGGCAGAGGCACAAATTGAACGATATGGTGTTAACGCAGTTGTTGCAAATTTGATGGAAGAAATGAACGACCCAAGTAAATTGAGAGCCAGAATAGTTCACGATGATGGAAGAATCGAAGAAATAGAAGATGATTTTTCATTGGTACTAGCGATACAAGGCATAATCTCGCCAAATTGACTCCTCGTTCAGCGTCACATTCAAGCGATTATTGCTGGCGACAGCAATCATGGCGAGTCCCGACAAGGCCAAGAGAGGAATACCCTCTAAGGAGGATTTCAACCTCTGGTACCCAGCAATCGTCGAAATTGCAGACCTTGTTGACAAAAGATATCCAATCAAAGGTATGGATGTCTGGAAGCCATATGGTTGGAAGGCAATGATGCTAATTGATGGATTAACTCGTGCCGAGATGGATCGTACCGGTCACGAAGAGTATAACTTCCCACTACTCGTTCCTGAAGATCTGTTGGAGAAAGAAAACCGCTTAGTCTCGTTGTTAAAAAAGGCTAGAGAAGAAGGCGTTGATCCAGATGAATTGAGATTAGATGAAGAAGAAGCCGGATTCAAGAAAGAGGTGTATTGGGTTAAACACGCTGGAGAAAATGAGTTAGAATTACCCATGTTCCTCAGACCGACTAGCGAGACTCCAATGTACACAATGTTTCCATTATGGGTCAGGTCCCATGGAGATTTACCACTGAAAACATTTCAGATAGTCAACACCTTCCGATATGAGACTAAACAAACTAGGTCTTTCATTCGAGTTAGAGAAATTCATTTCTTTGAAGCCCATACCGCTCACAAGGATCAAGAAGGTGCTGATGCCCAAATAAAGGAGGATGCAGTAATCGTGCAAAATTTGCTTCACGACCTATGTTTCCCAGCAATTGTTTCCAAGAGACCAGTATGGGATACTTTCCCAGGAGCTTGGTTCTCTAACGCTGTAGATGTAGTAATGCCTAACGGCCGTACGCTTCAGGTTGGCACCTATCATCATTACAAGGATCAATGGGCTAAGGCGTTTGATCTCAAATACGAAGATGCAGAAGGCAAAACTCAGTTTTGTCACCAGACTACTTTCGGAATGTCAGAAAGAATGTTGGGCGCAGTTGTAGGGATGCATGGCGACGATGCAGGACTAATTTTCCCCCCTAAGATTGCTCCTATTCAGATAGTCCTAATGCCCGTTGCTCAACATCTCGATGATGATGTAATACCTTCTATCAACAAAATAGCAGACGCTCTCAAATCCGCTGGATATAGAGTAAAGGTTGATGATAGAGATATAAGACCTGGAGCAAAACATTACGATTGGGAAATAAAAGGCGTTCCACTTCGATTAGAATTAGGCCCTAGGGACCTGAAATCAGGTCAATTTGTGTTATCCATGAGAACAGGCGGAAAAGCAAGCCATGACGTGAATGATTTACTAAACGTGATTTCGAACTCTCTAGATTCCACCGAATCTGAACTTAGAAATCGGGCAGCAGTGTATATGGAAAATTTAGTACTAGACTTCCCCGGTATAGAACAATCCTCAGATGGATGGAAACTAACAAAACCCATTGAAGATGGTAAAGTCTACCAATTAGCCTTTGATGGGAACGATTCTGATGCTGAAATATTAGAAAAAGCAACAGGACTTACTTTCTTAGGGGATTGTATTGATTCGTATGGTGAGCCTAAGCCCTGCGTAGTCACCGGTAGAATGACAACAAGAAAACAGCATTTGGCAAGGATGTACTAGTATTACTTCTTACGTAATGAGAATAGCATAATTCCAAACAGGAACACGAGGATTCCAATCTCAATAATTTCTAGTTCCATCGTTTCTGTCCAGGAATTAGGTGATTGGTAATTTGCAATTTCACTTAGGATTAATTTATCTTCACAGTTTGTCTCACTATCCGGCTCATCACAGAGTGGAATAAAGGAACCATATCCTACCACTAAATTGGTCAAGATTAGTGAAATTGCAATGGTAGTAAAAACAAACAGACCCCATCTTCTAGATTTGGGAGTTTCTGGAATTGGTTCCGGCGGGGCAATAGGCACAATTGGCATTTGGACCTCGTGCTTCGCGTCTCCATTTGGCTGGACTATTGACTCAGAAGGTCGTTCTGGGGCCTCAACTCCCATCTGTTCCAAAACTTCTCTTCCATAGATTGACTCTGCCATTTCATATAGCTCTGGATTGTCTTCTAAACTCTCGAGATTGAGTGTTCCATCGAGAAGGTTCTTGATCTCATCCAGAGAAGACACAATCCCACCCCGATTACCTATTATTATTGAATACAACCCAATATTGTGGGCGAAATTTCCTAATCTACAACATTGCTCTAGCAGCGGTTTCAATAGATTCGACAGTTAGTCCTACGAGACTTAGCAGCTCCTCACTATCCCCGCTTTCACCAAACCTATCTTCTACACCTATCTTTCGGATTATTGTAGGGTTATTTTCACTAAGATATTCGCTTACTGCAGATCCTAATCCACCAATGACTGAGTGGTCTTCAACAGTAACAATTCCTGAAACAGAATTGGCCAATTGATCCAATAATGCTGTGTCTAATGGTTTGATTGTATGCATATCCACTACCGTCGCATTAATCCCCTCTGAGCGTAAATTTTCCGCGGCTTCAAGTGCTTTATGGACCATAACTCCGATTGCAATTATCGCAACATCATTTCCTTCCTTGAGAACAGAACCCTTCCCAATTTGTATGGAATTTATAGTATCCTCATCATAAATTCGAGGAGTCTTGTTCCTTGCAGTTCTTGTGTAGGATGGATTCGGGTGGTTGAGTAATTGTTCGGTCAATTTTGTTGCCGACAAATCATCACTCGGATGCATAACTGTCATTCCTGGGATGGTTCTGTAGAGGGCTAAATCCTCGATAGATTGAGCGCTACTACCGTCCGTACCAGTGTGGATGCCTCCATGACTTCCACAAATATGAGCCACGAGACCAGGTCTAGCCAGTCCATTTCTGACTTGTTCAAATGCCCTTTCTGTAAAGATGGCAAATGTACTAGCAAATGGAACCTTCCCGCAAGATGCTAGTCCTGCTGCTACAAGTACCATATTTTGTTCTGCAATTCCCAATGAAATTGTCCGCTCTGGATACAATTCACGGAAGAGGCAAGATTTGGTAGATTTCCCTAGGTCTGCTTCAATCACAACTACTCGTGGGTCATCTGCCAAGTTGAGTAGTGCTGCTCCATAGCCGTCACGGCTGGCTCCGCCAGTAGATGGTGCGCTCATACTAACTCCTCCATTGCCATCTTTAGTTCGGCATCATTAGGCGCTTTGCCATGGAATGAGGGGTTATCTTCCATGAAGGATACGCCTTTCCCTTTGACGGTGTGGGCTACTACGGCGGATGGACCTGGTGTATCCATCGACCATTGCAGAGCTTCGACAACAGCTTCCATGTCGTGACCATCGATTTCCTTTACGGACCAACCAAATGCCTCTACCTTACTGGCAACGTCACCGATCTCCATTTGGACATTTACGAAATCATCGTTTTGTATCCGGTTTCTATCGATTATTACGTGTAAATTGTCTAAATTATGGTAACTAGCCGCCATGAATGCTTCCCATATCTGCCCCTCTTGAGTTTCACCATCACCCAACATTACCCAAGTTTGGTAATCCAAACCATCCATTTTTGCTGCAAATGCTGTCCCTATTCCAAAGGATAATCCCATACCTAAACTGCCTGCTGAGAAGTCTACGCCATTCGTCCATTTCATGTCGACATGTCCTTGACATACCGAACCTAAACTTCTGAAGCCATCCAAGTCTGATTGCTTGAGGAAATCGTGCTCTTTCAAAATAGCATATACTGCTGGTGAGGCATGACCTTTACTCATAATAAATCGGTCTCTTTGGCTTGAATCTGGATTATTGGAATCTACATTTAGTTGAGTACCATATAGCCCCACGATTAGGTCGATTGCTGACAAAGACCCTCCTGGGTGTCCTGCACCTGCTTTGTGTATCATGTCAACTATTGATCTCCGGCAATTTTTTGCCACATTCTCTAAACTTTGAACAGATACTTCAGTTCCTTTCACAGTTGTTGCTAATCCAAAGGGCCTTTGATGATTTCCAGTCTCAAGTTTTCATCAAATTATAGATGGATTGAATATGGGGGATATTTTCGATTACTCTGTGAGCAGGGCTATGCTTGAGACTGCAGCACCTCTCGGGGGCCACATTGATTGGAAAAGTGTACTCAGATTGATGCCTATTCCTAACGCAGTTTCCTCGAATCCAATACTTCTTTCTGCCCTTAATTCGTTAATTGATAATGGCCGAATAGACGGTCAACTCGCCCTTAAAATATACAATGAACCAGATATCAATGCAATATTTTCGTTAGCGAATATGGTCAAGGTTTCAAGGTTCGACAATCAAATCTTTTTCAACCAAAATCTACATGTCAATACCACAAACATCTGTGTTTTAGCCTGTAGGTTTTGCGCATTTAGAAAGGGTCCAAGACATTCCGAAGCTTACGAGTTAAGTGTGGAAGAATATCTCCATCGAATTATGCCATTGTCAGATAGAATAGACGAAGTTCATTCAGTTGGTGGTCTACATCCTTCCTGGACAATTGAGCATTATCAAAAATTGTATAGTAGCGCCAAAATGGAATTTCCCCACATACACATTAAATCTCTTACTGCTGTAGAAATAAAACACCTGGCAAAGAGATCTAATCTTTCAATTTCTAAGACTCTGAAAAAATTACAATCCGCTGGATTAGATTCGATACCTGGCGGTGGTGCCGAAATTTTAGTAGACAATATTCGTGATAGAATTTGTAGAGGTAAAGAATCTAGTGACGAATATTTGGAAATACACCGCCAAGCTCACAAACTTGGAATTCCGACCAATTGTACTATGCTTTTCGGAACTGTAGAATCAATTGAGGATAGAATTACCCATCTTGAATTATTAAGAGAATTACAAGATGAGACTAATGGTTTTCAGTGTTTTGTACCTTATCCTTTTTTGCCAGATTATACCAGACTCCCTGAAGCACAATTAGCAACATCAAATGAGATTCTCCGCACAATAGCGATCTCTAGATTAATGTTGGATAACATACCTCATATCAAGGCCTATCGGATGAATATTGGAGATTTCGTAGCACAAATGGCATTAGTAGCTGGCGCAGATGATATTGATGGAACAGTGGGTCATGAGGAAATTATGCATTCAGCAGGAAGTACAACACCATTAGATTCAGAAGCTCATGATTTAGTTAAGTTAATCCAAGATACTAACCAATTACCAGTGAGGAGAAATTCGATATACAATAAATTCGAAATTATTATTCCGGAAAAACATGAGTATAATTCCTTACCAGTACTAACATGATGGTGAAGGACATGTCGTGGACCAGTGTTATTGGACGTGTTGCTTTTACAAACTGCGACCCATTGTTTTTCGGTCTAGACGAACGTTGGTCAATTTTGTCGGCCCCACCAGCCTGGCTAACTGGGCACGTTCTACGTAAAGATTGTTTGACTGCTCCCATTCCAACTGCTGATTTTGCCAAACACCAAGATGAACTCATGTTAGTGCCCGACCTTGGGATTGTCGCAATGGGCGCAGTAGGTTCTGTAATTCTCTTTGGTTCTAGAGATATAGACCAAATGAGAGACATTGCACTGCCATCTGATTCATCAACATCCAAGGTCCTTCTTAGATGGTTGCTAAAGCATAGAGGATTAGACCCAAAATGTGTTGAAACTGGACCAGATTTGAAATCTATGTTAGATATGTGCGATGGAGCTTTACTAATAGGAGACAGAGCTCTTTCAGCCGCAGCAGAACATCCTGAACTAGTCTCACTTGATTTGGGGGGGGAATGGACTAAGGTCACAGGCCTACCCATGGTTTTCGGTGTATTCGCTTGTAGAAAAGATGCTCCAATAGAACAAGTAGCGAAAATCCATAACGACTTAATGAATAACTATCATGAGTTCAATACTAACCCTAGGAAAAAAATACAGGTTGTTGATAATTCTTCTAATCAAACGGGCATAAGTAATGATAGGATGGAATATTATTTTCACAATGAAGTAAGAAATTCACTTGACGCTGAATCAACCGAAGGATTGTTATTATTCTTGAAAGAAGTTTGTAAGATGGAAGATAGCCCAATTTGGGCTAAATTATCTTGATCACTCTGAGTAATCTAAGCGTTTACTTGCTACCCATTCTAAAAGGTCAAGAGCTACTTCACATGATTCGGCAACAACTACTTCTTCATCATCAACAAATCGTTCTAATACGCCCAGAGCGGTTCTGTCACCAATGGCGCCTAACGCCTCAGCAGCTTCATGCCTGACCATTACATCTTCATCCTTATCTTCCAGCCGTTCTATTAGGTGTGGGACAGCATGTGAGTCTTGCATTTGTCCCATGACGTAAGCAATCTCGTGCTTCAATAAAGCTGATCTTGATGCATAAGCCGCTGCCAAGGCGTCAACGGAATCTTTTCCACCAATATTCCTTAAAGTGAATAAGGCCCTCATCCTTTGAAACATTTTTTGTTCTTCATCGCAAAGTATTCTTCGCAGGTCGGAGACGCTTCGTTCGTTACTAGGTGGAGCAGGGTCTACCGAATCAAATTCTGACCGCTCTGGAATATTCTCACTCATATTATTCGACTCCAATAAATTCTATAGAATCGGTATCTAATTTTTCATCGACCAAGCCTATTTTCTGACCCTCTTTCAAAAATAGCCGAACTGCAGAACGGCCATCTTCTCCATAATCGATGGTTCGTGAATTGACGTACATTTGGACAAATTCTCTATTTGTATCATCATCAATACCCCTACCCCACAACTTGGCGAATTCTAGGGCGGTATCAGGGTCTTGTAACGAGTGTTCAATCGATTTCTTCACATCCATTGCTAATGTATGGCAAATTTCCTCTCCTAAATCACGGCGTACAACATTACCACCCAATGGTAATGGCAAACCTGTTTTTTCATTCCACCATACACCTAAATCCTGTATGAGACAAACACCTTCATCTTTCCACGTTAATTGACCTTCATGGATAATTAAACCAACATCGTACTTACCCTCGGCAACGGATGGTAAAATTTCGTCGAATGGTAATACCTCAACATCTACGTCACCCCATGCGAGCCTCAAAGCCAAATATGCGGATGTATCCAAACCGGGAATAGCAATTGTACGTGATTTTGCATCTTCTATAGTCAACTGGCTGTTTCCAATTAACATTGGGCCATACCCCTCCCCCATAGAGGCTCCACAGTTCATTAGGGCGTAATCTTTGATAATCTTAGGAAAAGAATGTATGCTAACGGCGGATATTTCGTATTCACAATTTTGGGCTTTCTCATTGAGTGTTTGGATATCCAATAACACGTGTTCATAATTTCTTCCAGGTGTTTGAATCGCTCCTGTTGTGAGTGCGTGGAACATGAAAGCATCATCCGGATCGGGAGAATGACCGATTCTAATGTGGATATCGTTCGAATCCATGTCTTGCGGCGTCTCCCTCTAGTAAAAAATCACTTGTATTCTCCATTCAGATTGTAAGTAAGTATCAATAGGCAATCACTACTCCCCAAGGATGTGCCTGACCCTACGAAACTCTCTACAGCATCTGGCCAACTAGGGCCTGTTTGTGCCGTAACCGGAAAGGCGCTAACTTTCGGTGAGGCAATAGTTTTGGATGGCGAATATTTGTGCATGGAAGCCTATGTAGAAAAGACCGGTGCTTCACCGTCTACAGAAGGTAAAGAAGTACAAGATCTGAACCTAGATTGACACAATCTTTGCGTTGAGTTCATCAGCCGCCTTCGTTTTCGAGTTATTATGTCCGGAGGATGGAGTAGGTTTGCGCTTCGCTTCTCCAGGTATTATGCTAGTTTATCTACAAACGAACTTTGGACGCCTCCTAGGTTACGAAATAGAGAATGGATGTTCATTCAGTGGGGAGATAAACCAGTTGATCGCCATAGAGCATTTTCCTCAGATGAATCATTACTATCATATCTACAACAAAAAGGCCCTCATTCTTCATTCCATAGCACTGCATATTATCGAAAACCGTCCGAAAGAAAAATGATTGACAAAGATTGGTTAGGTGCTGATTTGATATTTGATCTCGATGGCGACCATTTACCGGGTGTTTCCGATGCAGATTTCCCCTCTATGATTTCATTAATTCAAGAACAAGCTTGGAGTTTATGGAATGATTTTTTAGAACCAGAATTTAACATGAAAAGGGAATTTGCCCAATTCACATTTTCCGGACATAGAGGGTTTCATATTCATGTTAGGGACCCGTCATTAATGGGATTAGATTCCAATGCTAGAAGAGAAATTGTGTCATATATTCGAGGCGAAGGTTTGGAAGTAAATACAATATTGTCAGGGAATGCCAGCGGATGGAGAGACAGAATCGATATTGGAACGCAAAGTGTGTTGGATAAGTTAAGAGCAATAGGCGAAAAATCTTCTGATTCCAAACAATATCTAAACGAATTTCATGGGCTATTAAATCCTAATACCAATCATAGTGGGACGCGTGGAGTTAGTAAAAACAGGATTAATACTTTAGCGGAATCGGTTTTGTCAAAAGAACGTATAGAGAGACTAAATTCAGATCATAACTTAGCTGTCTTTGGGAAGGAAACTGGTTTATTTTGGGAGTTAGTAAAACTCGACAAATCCGTAGTTTTGGGCACAGCAGGAGAAACCGATGAAAATGTCACAGTTGATGTGAAGAGAGTAATACGACATTTAGGTAGTTTACACGGGAAATGTGGTCTAAGGGTCACGGAAGTACCGTATGATAGATTGGATCCGGATGGCTCTAATCCATTCAATCCGTTATTAGAGACCGTTGCTTTTTCTGGTGTTGAAAAAACCAGAATAAAATTGCTTAGAGATGATGTCACAGCTAGTTTAGAGGGAGTAGAGGTTTCCGGCTCTAATGGTGAGATTTTTGAGGTTAGTGAAGCGATGGCCATCTTCTTATGCCTCAAGGGGTGGGGAGAACGAGTTAGCCCCTGAGTGCACGAAAAGACACTCTAAGCCACAGAATGTTGAATAGTGGGTTCATTAGACATGTACCTGTTGGGGTGTACGCTTGTCCGATGGTGAAGATGAATCGAAGGAGGATTTTCCACTTCCACCTCCGCCACCGGGACTAACAATTCCACCTCTCCCAACACCACCACCACCTCAGGATATAGCAATTGAGGAAGAATCAGAACCGGACCTAGAAGTCCAAGATTCTGATGTTGATGACGACTTCAAATCTGCTTGGGCCAAAAGAAGGTCCGAGAATCCTGATTTATCCTCTGATAAAAGAGACCAAATGTATGGACATATTGATCGAATAGCTACTGGAGAAGTTGGTACCTTGTTAGATAGGTTCTCAGACAGATTTGGCTCGGAATTAGATAGGGAAATCATTGTTTTACGGAAGAAACAACAAAAAGAAATGCGTGATATCAAACCCACTGTAGAACTAATCTCCTCGCCTGAAACAGATTACGAAGAGGAGATAGATTACGAAGAAGAGCCTGATGAATCAGGTTCTGAACTCGAAGTAGAATCTACCTCGGAAGATAATGATGAAGATCAATTTGTAGAATTCTTTTCTGTTGTTAATGACCTCTTAGGTAGTATGCCTGATGATTTTGTAAATTCTTTTGTAGCATCAGACGATTTTGCATTATTTCAGGCAGTTGGGGATAACCCCAGTAAAACAGATCAAGATGCCCGGCAAGACTTCTTTAGTATGATTAATCGCGTTTTAGGTGATTTACCAGACGACAAGATAAATGAATTTGTCCAATCCCCAGGATTTGCAACTTTCCAATCAATGGGTGAAATTTACGGTGATTGACCGAATATAATGAGGCTGAAAATATGGGATTACTAGAAAAAGCCAGTAACATAGAGGCTGAAGAGAAACCTCCGAAAACTAAGGTTGTAAAACCTAAGAAAGAGGCTGTAAAAGAACCGCCGGCAGCGAAGCCAAAAAAGGCAGTTAAAAAACCAAAGAAGGTTAAACCCAAGAAGGAAAAGAAACCAAGGGCGCCGAGAGTGAAAAAGGAACTTCCAGAGGGTTTTGAACCAGCAACAACTGGCCAAAAAGTTACACGTAGAATATTTGATTTTGCAGTAAGTTACGGTTGGACACTTCCATTAATTGGGATATCTGCATGGGGTTCGAACTTCAACCCGACGATTATCGTCATACTTGGTATCGGACTAATATCATTTAATTTAGGATTCATGCCCACCTACGCCGGAAAAAGAACCGTGGGTAATTGGATAAGTCGAACACAGTACATCAACTCAAGAGGCGAACCGCCTTTGTCAATTTATCTAGCCATCAAAGGTATGACTACCATATTCGTTTTATTCGGTGTTTTCACGCTATTACTTGTTATGGCAAACGGTTCACTGGGTAAATCTACATTCTCACAAATATTTTCCGCCATAGGTTTTCTATGCCTGATTCCTCCGATAATTGATTACATAATGTATAGAATACGAGGTGACTTAGGTCTTTGGGACACTATATTTGGTGGAGTTTGGCTTGTTAGAACTACAAAGTCAAAACAAACAAAGGGATGGCTCAAGCGGCTTGAGAGTGTAAGCGATTGGACTGAGTCGAAAGGCTTCCTAGATGAACAAGATTCAACAGACTGATGTTCTACTCTTCCTCAGTGTTTCTCAACATAGCTAATTCCCTGAGGTCTTCTCTTGCAACGCCTTCTTCAATAGCGACTTGATCTTCCTCGTCGACGATTTCTACGCCTAGTAATGTCTCAATCACATCTTCCATTGTAACGAGGCCCACAGTGCCTCCAAATTCATCCCTAACTACCATGATTTGAGATTTATTTTCTAGAAGTGTATCCAATGCCTTATCGACAGAGTCATCATATCTGCAAATGACTGCTGGCCTTGAAATCTCTTTCATTGTGGTATCGAAATCATCGACTGCAGCCCTTCTGAGTATTTCACTTCGAAGTACCATTCCTTGAACATTATCAACATCACCTTCTACTACTGGCATCCTACCATACACCATTATGGGGATTTTTTCCATAACTTCTCGTATGGTTTCGTCTGCCGAAACATGTACAACAACAACACGAGGCGTCATTATTGTCTGAACTTCAATGTCCCTTAATCGGAGGAGATTCTGAATAACTGCTTCTTCATCCTCTTCAATAATGTCCGACTCTTCTGCAATATCTGCTAATACAGATAACTCGTCTCTTGTTACAGTTTCAGTATCTACTGCTGGTAGCATTCCTCGTATGATTTCCACTGGCCTTACAATAATCCATGAAGAAATAATCAAAATCCTTAGTAGGTATCCAGAAGAAATTGTAAGTTTCCTCCAATACAGAGTGCCGATAGTTTTTGGTAAAATTTCTGAAAAGAGTAACACTGCTAAGGTCAAGATCGCCGATGCCACACCCATAATCACGTCAATATCTGTATCATCGGCGTATATCCTCGCTACCTGACCGCCTACACCCAGAGCCCCTACAGTGTGAGCGATGGTATTCAGTGTAAGAATAGCAGTTAGAGGTTTTTCTGGGTCATCTTTGTATCCTACCCATAGTTTACTTGACTTAGGATGAGATTCACTCATGCTTACTACGTGCCCTCTAGTTGTAGAGAGTAACACAGCTTCTAGTATACTACAAAGGAAAGAAACTCCAATCGCGAGAATAGCGTAAAGGGTCAATAGTGTCCATGGATTCAAGGGCTTATCACCTCTGGATTCCGAGCAGAATCCCGATACAACGTGGGTACAGTGTGGGTCACAGCAATACGTACTCCGGAACTAGTCGGAGCGACGCAGACATAAATATGATACTGTCCGACAGGATAACGTCCTCGAGAGGTTGGATGGTCGTTCAAATGGAGTACACAACCATATTCATGGCATGGCCGTATGCCAATGGCCCCCTACATCTCGGCCACGTAGCTGGTAATTCTCTACCTGCAGATATTCAATACAAATATGAAAGAGCTAGAGGTAGAAGGGTGCTGATGTGTAGTGGTTCTGATGAACATGGTACTCCAATAACAGTTACAGCAGAAGAACAAGGCATTTCACCCCAAGCAGTTGTAGACGAATTTCACAACATTAACTTCAGAGCATTGAAAGATTTAGGTTGTTCATGGACTAATAATATCGATTCGAGAGGTGTAGAATTTGGTGGTGCTTTGTACAATCGTACAACCGATAAAAGACACAAGGAGATCGTTCAAGATGTTTTCTTAGATTTACTGAGTGAAGGCCTTTTACAGAAACAAACAATGCAACAATATTGCGAAGTCAATGATTCTGGAGTAGTAAAGTTCCTCCCCGATAGATATGTTCTAGGTACTTGTCCGATTTGTGGAAATGAAGACGCCCGTGGAGACCAATGCGATTCTTGTGGTTCCACTTATGAAGCGCATGAACTGAAGAATCCCAGGTCTAAGTCTAACCCGAATGCTCAGATTGAAATTCGTGACACTGAGCATTTGTTTTACCAACTAAATGAATTCCAAAAAGAATTGGAAAATCATTCCTCAAATAGGCAACAAATCTGGAAGCCTAACGTTAGAGCAATGACAAGAAATTGGCTTAATATGGGTCTTAGACCACGAGCAGTAACTAGAGATTTAGAATGGGGAATTGATGTTCCGATTGAAGATAGAGAGTGGTCCAATAAACGTGTATATGTTTGGTTCGAAGCTGTACAAGGCTACTACACCTGTGCAAGAATTTGGTCAGAAAGGTTTGCTTCAAATCATCCAGATGGAGAATCTGCATGGGAAAATTGGTGGGTAGATAAGCCTGGTCAATCCCTCAAACATATCTATTTCATGGGGAAGGATAACATCCCATTCCACACAATTATCTGGCCCGCGATATTGATGGGATTGAATCGGACAAGAGATCAAAATGACCTATTGCATCTAGAGGATAATGTAGCTGCTAATGAATATCTAATGCTTCAAGGGGGGCAGTTTTCTAAATCAAGAAAGCATGGAGTTTGGTTACCAGCATTCCTTGAAAGATATGACCCAGATTCCTTAAGATATTATCTAACAATAAATATGCCAGAAGGTCATGATACAGACTTCCGCTGGGAAGATTATGTCGAACGAGTTAATAATGAATTAATTGGTAATTATGGCAATTTTGTCCACAGAGTATTGACTCTTGCGAAAAGATTAGAATCGGACACATCAAACCCATTAATTGAATTTGATAATTCTGAGAATCATAAAGAATTTTATGATAATATACGTATGTGCTTTCAATCTGCTATTGATTCTATGGAACGACAAAGATTCAAAGAAGCTCTGAGGCATATCATGAATATTGCACAATCAGGAAACTCGTATTTGCAACACGCTGAACCTTGGTCCTATCTGAATAAGGAAGATTCAGAACAGAGAATTAATTCACTCAGTTCATTATCTGCATGTTGGAGGGCATGTAGATCTTTAGCAATTTTAACAGCACCATTCATGCCATTCCAAGCAGAGAAATTGTGGACAAGTCTAGGGGAATCAGGGCAAGCAGCAGATCAATTATGGGAATCCGCTTTGGAATTTGACAAGCCCCTAAATTGGTCTGCAAAGCAACCAAAAGCGTTGTTTTCAAAACTAGACCTAAATGAAATACTCAAGAACGAAGCCGACATAGCGAGCCCTGATACTCAGGAGGCGTCATATATCGAATTCGAAGATTTCACGAAAGTCGAAATGAAAACGGGGAAAATAATCAATGTCGAAAATCATCCAAATGCTGACAAATTATACGTTGTTACCATAGAGGATGGACCTGATTCGACAAGAACCGTTTGCGCAGGTCTAAAATCTCATTATTCCATGGACGAACTAGTTGGAAAATCCGTCGTTTTTGTAGCTAATCTCAAACCTAGAAAATTACGTGGAATAATGTCTGAAGGTATGATGTTAGCCGCAGAGGATTCCGAAGGTAAAGTAACACTCCTAACAACCGATTCCGATATAGGCGCTGGTTCGGGTGTTCGCTAATCATTAGCGGGTTTATCGAAAAACTCCCATTGAATCTCTGCTAACTCTTCATTCGTTCTGGCTTTAGAGTACGCTTCCAATGGCAATTGATTTAAACGGAAAAATTCGTCTCCGAATTTAAATGGTTTCAAGATATTTCTAGCTTGATCCCATCTATCAAAAATAGTGAGGCAGACAGCAAACGCCTCGACATTCGATAACCTACCTGGTTTACCCCATGAAACTGGGTTTGCTGCTAATACTACTGGTAGTGTCCTCCCATCAAGATTGGTGTATTTATCCAATAGATCTATTGATGGTTCAATTTCTTTCCAAGAGCAATCTAAACTTACAATTGCAGCACCACGAGATATCGTTTTTGCATCATCAGGTCCAATCAAGATTCCAGATAATGGATCTAACAATATTCCTCTTTTAGGCGATTTTTTGATATCATTGTGTAAGACACAATCACCGTATCTAGCAGATTTACGGCTGGTACATTTTTTCGGATCATCTTGATTCAAATGGATTACATGTAAGGGTATATCATGCAATTCATTCCCTCCGTGAAAACAGTTCGTCATAAGCGTCTCCAATTGTCATATTCCTTCCTCCGGTCGTTGAAGTATGACGGGAATTCGAAGCGGTTGGTTCAATGAAAAGTTCTACATCTAGTACTTTCTCTATTTTTTTGATTAAAGCATCGGTTGGCCGGTTCCCGTTTTCTGTCCTTTGTACTATATTCAATCTCTCATTCATACGTCGTGCAAATTCTCGTTGGTCCCAACCTTTCGCTTTCCTACCCTGTTGAATCCTTTTATGAAAATCCGGAGCCAATTCTTTATCTGAATTGAGCATAGTGTTCGGGGCGAAAGTTCTGTTTTGCGTTGAAGTTTTCACAGATGTCATCCGATTAGGAGTTGGAGTGGGTTTCGTAAGACCTAGCCTATCTATGCAACGATTACAAGCATCTACTTTGGCTCCTGATGTTGAAGTCTTGTAGGTAGAAACATTGTCAGCACCACATAGTTCGCATGTACCCATATTCTCTGGGAATAGTCACCGGTCATCATATCTTCCTGTCGGAAGAGTCAAAACATTTCGATATAATCCAAGGTTGATGAGTGCTGATTCTGGAGTCGACGAAAGAGGAAGCAATTCACTACACCCGAATGTTATAGAGTTAAGGAAAATCATCAATGAATTAACAATTAAATCCCAAGATTTGGTTACTGAAAAGTTGTTTTTAGAAAATGAGGTGAACCAATTAAAAAAACGTGCATCCAGATTAGATGATGAGATTAGAATACTGAAAGAACCTCCTTTTATTGTAGGTTTCATCCAAGATATAGTCGAAAGTGAAGCAATAGTCCGAAGTTCTAATGGAACAATCTTTCAAGTTTCTATCAATCCTCGAATAGACTATGATTTACTTAGGCCAGGGGCTAGAGTTTCCTTAAATCAAGATACATTGGCCATTATTGAAGTCCTAAATGACGGATGGGATCCACTTGTGTCGACTAGTGAGATAGTCGAAAAACCAAAAACGACATTTGAGGACATCGGTGGAATGGAGGAAGAAATTCTATCGATAAGGCAGGCAATAGAATTACCTCTAACCAAACCAGAGGCATTTGAAAAAATGGGACTAACTCCTCCCAAAGGTGTTCTTTTAACCGGTCCACCAGGTACTGGGAAGACGATGTTGGCGAAGGCAATTGCAAATTCTACATCAGCCACTTTCCTAGGTTTAGTAGGTTCGGAATTAGCTCAAAAATACATAGGAGAAGGTGGTAGGCTAGTCAGGGAATTATTTGATTTGGCTAAAGAAAAAGCACCAGCAATTATATTCATTGATGAAATTGATTCCATCGGCTCAAAAAGGTTGGATTCGTCAACATCGGGGGATAGGGAAGTTCAGAGAACATTAATGCAATTGCTATCTGAAATGGATGGCTTTGAATCAACCCAAAATGTGAAAATTATAGCTGCTACAAATCGCCCTGAATTACTAGATAAGGCATTGCTTAGACCGGGTAGATTTGATAGAATAATTGAGATTGGTCTACCCGATAGTTCAGGACGCAATAAAATACTCAAAATCCTAACTAAAAATATGCCTCTAAATAAATCTATAAATTTGAAACAGATTGCGTATAAAACAGAGGGATTTAGTGGTGCTGAATTGAAGGCATTGGTCATGGAAGCCGGAATGAAAGCAATATCTGAGGGCGAAGAATCAGTCTCTGAATCCGACTTCTCACTTGCTCTAAGTACTATCGAAGACAATAGAAAAGATCCTCTGAGAAATAATCATGAAGGCCTGTATGGTTAATGACAAGGCTCATCAATGGTAATTTTACCATGAAGCCAATGGAACAGCGCCTTGTTGAGTGTGTACCTAATTTTAGCGAAGGCCAAGACAAGGCCATTATCGATTCGATTATTCAGCCCATATTGGCTAACAAATCTGTCAGTCTTTTGGATATCGATATGGGGGGAGATTTCAATCGCACTGTGGTGACAATGGTGGGTGAACCGGAATCAGTCCTACAGACAGTTACAGAGTGTACTTCGATAGCATTGGAACTAATCGATATGCGCCTTCATTCAGGGGAACATGCAAGGATGGGCGCAGTTGATGTCGTCCCTTTTATCCCCATCAAAGGAGTAACGATGGAAGAATGCATTGATTTATCCAATAGGTATGCTAAATTTGTATCTGATGAACATTCTTTACCTGTTTTTCTATATGCTAATTCAGCGCGATATCCCTCAAGAGTTCGTTTACCAGATATACGTAAAGGAGAATATGAAGGATTACAGGAGAAAATACAATCTCCAGATTGGAAGCCTGATTTTGGACCTGCTAAGTTTCAACCGAAAATGGGCGCTACTGCCACGGGTGCAAGAAATTTCCTTATAGCATACAATGTGAATCTAAACACCGCGGATAAAACCAAAGCAAATACAATAGCATCCAAGATACGTACTAGTGGAACTATTGTGAAAGACGACAACGGTGAGACTGTAAGAGACAAAAAAGGAATAGTACAAAGGATACCTGGAATGTTTGAAAAATTGCAAGCTGCTGGTTGGATGTACAATGAAGACACAGCCCAGATATCTATGAATTTGTTAGATTATTCTGTGACGGGATTACATGACGTAACGGAGACGATTAAGCTCGAGGCCTCAAAATTAGGTTTAGAGGCAGTAGCCGGAGAATTAGTCGGATTAGTACCATTGCAAGCAATAATGGATGCCGGTAATCACTATTCAGATACAAACATACAAGATGTTGATTCCCTTGTTGAAAATGCCATTGAGGGCTTGATGTTAGATAGGTTAGAGTCATTTGACCCGTATGAGAATATTATCGAATGGGCTATAGAGAGGGAAAAAAATGAATGATGGATATTTGCAGATATTGAATTCTATATCCTCTTCAAAGCCTACACCAGGTGGAGGTTCTGTTGCGGCATTGACATTGGCTCATGGCCATTCCCTTTCTGTTATGGTTTCTCGACTTACGGTAAACAGCGATAAATGGATTGAGGGGCATACTGTTGCTAATAATTTAATCAGCCAATCTGAAAAAAATATTTCTAGGTGCATGACATTAGCAAACAATGATTCAAGCGCTTTTGACGGTGTTATGGAGGCGTATAGATTACCTAAGGGCGAAGAGGGTTCCAATGTCAGATCAATAGCAATTAGGAAGGCTACAATAGAGGCTGCCGAAGCACCTTTAGAAACAATGAAATTTAGCCTTAAATTTATGCACACATTAGCAGATTTGGCTAAGGAATGTAACGCAAACGCACTAACAGATTTAGCTTCGGCAGCGGAGTTAGGAATATCTGCTTGTAAAATGGCCGAATTTAATGTGCGAATTAACATAGAACACCTCTCAGGAGACGATATAGATATACTGAAAACAGCCTCACAAAATCTACTCACGGAGTGTAATCAAGTAATGAGTGAGATTACCCAATTATACACAAACAGACTAGGTTGGTGAATATATGGTTGATTTCGGGCAAGGAATACCAAATGTATTGCCAAATAAGAAACCCCTGGATGAAACCGTCTCCCACGCACCTATTCGCCCTCAAGTATTGAGTGAAGCGGAGAAAATTCTGGCTGTTTCGAACGCATTGAGATATTTTCCAAAAGATTGGCATAAAGAGTTAGCCCAAGAATTTCTTTTGGAATTGGAGGAATATGGTCACATCTACATGTATAGATTTCGACCTGATTACGAAATGTATGCAAGGCCAATTTCTGAATATGAAGCCAAGACGCCAGAAGCAGCGTCTATGATGTTAATGATTCAAAATAATCTCGACCCACGGGTAGCACAATTTCCACATGAATTAGTTACATACGGTACTAATGGGTCAGTGTTTCAAAATTGGGCGCAATACTTGCTAACTATGCAATATCTAACCAATATGCAAGAGGATCAAACCCTGGTTATGTATTCTGGCCATCCAATGGGTCTTTTCCCATCATCAAAGGATTCACCTACTGCAATAGTAACTAATGGTATGGTAATTCCTAACTATTCCACTCAGACGGAATATGAACGTATGAATGCCCTCGGAGTTTCCCAATACGGCCAAATGACTGCTGGATCATACATGTATATTGGCCCCCAAGGAATAGTTCACGGCACTGCAATCACAATACTCAATGCGGCTAGAAAATTTCTTGACTTACAGGATCAATCGGACCTTGGAGGCGTATTGTACGTTACATCTGGATTAGGGGGTATGTCTGGAGCACAGGCTAAAGCGGCAGTCATCGCAGGAGCGGTTTGTATCATTGCCGAAATTGACCCCATAGCCGCCAATAAGAGGCATCAGCAGGGCTGGTTAACAGAATTATACGATGACTTAGAGAAAGTGATTTCACGTTCCAAACAAGCAGTGGAGAAAAAAGAAGCGGTATCCATAGGTTATCTCGGTAACATAGTGGACCTACTCGAATATCTTGTCGAACAGAATATCACACCCGATTTAGCTAGCGATCAAACAAGTCTACACAACCCATGGTTAGGAGGGTATATGCCTGTGGGAATGTCTTTTGAGAATGGTAGACAGATGATTATCAATGATCCTGACGGATTCAAAGAGGAGGTGCAAAAGACACTTAGAAAACACGTTGAATATGTAAATCAATTAACAGACCGTGGTACAATATTCTGGGATTACGGAAATGCGTTCCTACTAGAATCTAGTAGGGCTGGTGCAGATGTCGTAGAATCCGATGGCTCATTTCGATATCCATCGTATGTTGAGAATATCATGGGCCCGATGTGTTTTGACTATGGATTCGGTCCATTCCGTTGGGTTTGTACCTCCGGAACGGATGAGGACCTGAGAATTTCAGATAAAATCGCTTCCAATGTTTTAAGACAATTAGCAGAAAGTTGTAAGCCGGAAATTTCAACACAATACCAGGATAATATTCGTTGGATTGAGGAAGCTGAAAATCACGACTTGGTTGTAGGTAGTAAAGCCAGAATTTTGTATGCAGACGAACAAGGTAGATTACAAATTGCACTAGCGTTCAATCGGGCAATTCAGACGGGAAAAATCAGTGCGCCAATCGTCCTTGGCAGAGATCATCATGATGTAGGTGGTACTGATAGCCCTTACAGAGAAACGGCAAACATCCGGGATGGTTCAATGTTTACTGCAGATATGGCAATTCATAACTTCGTAGGAGACTCATTCAGGGGAGCAACTTGGACCAGTATCCATAATGGTGGTGGAGTTGGATGGGGTGAGGTCATAAATGGAGGATTTGGCATGTACATCGATGGTAGTTTAGAATCCGAAAATAGTATTCATTCTATGATTTCATGGGATGTAATGAATGGGCTGGCGCGTAGATCTTGGGCGCGTAATATTGGTGCAATTTCTACTGTTGAGGAAGCAGGGCAATTAGACCCTAAATTAGTCGTTACAATTCCAAGTTTGGTTGATGAAGAGATACTAAACAGTTTAATCGACACTCTCGATGACTCTATTTGATATTCCTTGTTCGCTAATACGTGGCAGACATCGAGATTGATGGTCACTCATTGACCATTGAAGAGGCAATATCCATAGCCAATGGTAATAATACCGCTATACTGTCCAATTCTTCACGTAAACGGATGGAAGAATCTAGAAAAGGCGTTGAAAAAATAATTCACTCTGGTGAAGTTATCTATGGCATAAATACAGGATTCGGGGCAATGTCCTCCGTTAGAATTGCCGGAGATGATATTGAACAACTGCAAACGAACCTAATCAAGAGTCATGCCTGTGGTGTTGGAGAATTGATGGAATCAGAACATGTATTGTTAATGATGGTCCTTCGTGCTAATTCACTAGCAAAGGGTGTATCAGGAATACGCCCTAAAATCGTAGACTTACTGCTAAGTATGGTTAACAACGGTATAGCCCCTATTATACCAAGAATTGGGTCACTGGGTGCATCTGGTGATTTGGCTCCTCTCTCCCATATGTCATTAGCAATACTTGGAGAGGGACAATCCATGGTTAGAGAAGAATCTGGATGGGTTTCAATGTCTAGTTTGGATGCATTGCATAAATTTGGGCTGGAACCAACGCAATTAGCCGCTAAAGAAGGGCTATCATTGATCAACGGCACTAGTCAAATGTGTGCATACATGGCGCTAACACTACTCAACCTAGAGAAATTAGTATTTGCAGCCGATTCTAGTGCGGCAACATCACTTGAAGCAATCAAAGGCTCACACAGCCCCTTTGACACGCGAATTCATGATAATCGTCCACAAATCGGGCAATCAATTTCGGCTGCACGAATTAGTGCGTTACTGAAAGGCTCAGAGATCAAAATTTCACATGTAGATTGTGATAGAGTTCAGGACGCTTATTGTTTTAGATGCGTCCCACAAGTACATGGCCCCGTTATAGACCTGCTAACAGAGACTCGAAGGATGTTAGAAATAGAAATTAATAGCGCCACGGATAATCCCTTGGTGTTTGTCAATGATGAAGATGTTGATGTGATCAGTGGTGGAAATTTCCACGGCCAAAACTTAGCATTGGCTAGTGATTCGATAGCAATTGCATGTCATGAGTTGGCCAGTATATCTGAAAGGAGAATTAACCAAGTATTAGATCCCAAATGGAGTGGTCAAATTCCATTCTTAGCTAAGAATGAGGGGCTAGAAAGTGGTTACATGATAATCCAGTATGTTGCTGCAGCATGTATAGCAGAATTGCATTTATTGGCTAATCCAGTTACAACTTCGAATATTCCAGTTAGTATGGGGAAGGAAGACCACGTTTCTATGGGCGCTACAGGTACCTTCCGCAGTTTACAATCAACTGCGTTACTTTCTCAAGTATTGGCAAACGAATTAATTTGTGCGACGGAAGCACTAGATAGGATTCCACATAAACCAGGGGAAGGTGTTGCTGAAATTCATCATTGGGTGAGAAAATATGTTGACCAATATGATGGGGATTCGGTAATGAGTAAAGAATGTACAACTCTCAGTAACGAACTACTTGATGGTGGCCTTCAGGAAGTATTTGGGTGATGATATGCAAAAAAAATTGCATATGGATCATCACCCAGGGACAAATCCAGCCCCCTTCAGAACTATCATCACCGGGTTTGAGGGTGAACATGCCCTGTTGAAATCAACATACTGTTATCCGCGAGGTGGTGGCCAGCCAGGTGATACTGGCACTTTGGTGGCAGGAGACTTGAAAACACAAATTGGTGAAGTATTGCCTGGTGAGATGATACTCCATCCTTTAGCCGAACCAGATATGTTTGAGATTGGTGATGAAGTAATTTGTTCAATCGAACAAGAAAGACGGAACCTACATGCTCAGATGCATACGGCTCAACATATTGTTTCAGCATTAGCAGAAGATATCTGGGGCGCAGAAACCGTGGGAAATCAATTATCTACAGATAACTCTAGAGTGGACCTATTATTCGAAGATAAGTCCGTATTCGACTCTGAAGAATTAGTTTCACAGGTTAATTCTATCCTCAACAAACAAATCCCAGTAAATATCCATGAATGGAATCGTGAGAAAATAACATCACATGAACAAATGCGCCATACTAAATTTATGGATCGAATTCCAAAATCTATTTCTAACCTTAGAGTGGTGGAAGTTGAGGGTGTAGATCTATGCCCATGTGCCGGAACACATGTTGACAACACGTCAAATATACCCAATATTCAATTTCTTACAAAGAAGAATAAAGGAAAGGGCAGAATTAGATTTTCTTATTGTTTTGTAAGATGATATAAAGTGATTTATTTCATCTGGTGGGCTCGGCAGGAATTGAACCTGCGATCTTCGCCATGTCAAGGCGACGTCATAACCCCTAGACCACGAGCCCAGAATAACCCGGGGATTCTATTCTCCCAAATGAATGATTCTCCGCGAGGTATTCTATCTAGGATATGATTTTTGATATAGATCCTGTACAATCCTTCGAGCTGCATTCTCCACTCACTCTTATTCTACCATTAGACATAGTTGTTCGAGCAGGATTATCGATGACTCTAGAGTGTTTACACTTCATGCAGAATCCGGTAACAACCTCAGCCATGTTTCCCTCCTAGGATTCAATCATATCAACCCGTCTATCTAGGGTAAAATTACAGCATTAGGGTTATTTTCGCATAAACGATGTACTGAAAGCCTGTATACAATATTGCCAGAATAATTTCGGCTGATAACCATGATTATCAGAGATGCGTGGGGCCACAATAGTACGGACGATTCACAATAATGTGCTAAAATAATAATTTGAAGTATAGGTAGATTTGAAATATTTGAATTATAGAAATAACCAACCTTTATTATTTAGTCTGAAATGTTTCAATTATTGTTAATTTACAATGTCTCCTGATTTTATCGTTTTGTAAATTGGATTGTCGCCTGGCATTTGGCACCAAGCGTCAATGTATTGTGAATCAAGTATTAACAAATCAGCGGGCCCTCCTTCCCTGATTGATCCAGTTACTTGTTGTCCTGGAGCAGAATTGAGTAGTGTAGTAGCAGGATTCCTAGTAACTGCAACTAATGCTTCGATAGGTGAGAGGCCTAATCTATGTGTTGCTAGACTTCCTACAAAAGGAATAGATAGAGTCCTGCAGTTCGGATTAAAATCCGTAGCTAGAGAAAAGGGCCAATTATTTTCAATACATTGTCTTAATGGAGTTTCGAGATCGTGTCCCAGGATGTAAGGAGTACCTGGTAGGAAGGTTTGCATAACGCCTGAGTCAGATGCTGATTGTCTGGCGGTTTCTGAAGAGTGACCGACATGATCTCCACTAATTGCTCCTAACTCGCTTGCTAATTGTAATCCACCCCCGTCTACAAATTCATCAACATGAAGTCTAGAAGGTAAACCTAATTTTTTTGCCGCCTGGACTATCAGTTCCGTATGTTCTAGTGAAAACCACCCAGGTTCGCAAAATACATCTGCGTACTTAGCATATCCTTGTTCTACAACGGCTGGCAATTGTACATGAATTAATTCATCAACATAGTTATCCATATTCGTGCCCTTCGGTACATCGTGAGCCCCTAACCAAGTTGAATGAATACCCATTGGGGTTTGCTCTGACAAAAATTGGTTAACTTCTAATAATTTTAATTCAGAATTAACCGTTAATCCATAACCACTTTTGCATTCCATGGTTGTGGTTCCAAATTCAAAGGCTCGAGAAATTCTTCTCTGACCTAATTCGGTTAAACTTTCAATGCTAGCACTACGAGTGAAATCTACTGTTTTTTGTATCCCACCGCCTGATTTAGCAATATCAGAATAGGTAAGCCCTTTATGTCTTAATTGCATTTCATTAGATCTATCTCCTTCCCACAACAAATGAGTATGAGAATCAACAAAACCAGGAATTATGGCTTTACCCTGACAATCTATGATCCGGAGAGTTGAATTATCCTCTGTACCAAATTCATCAGCCAATTCTTCAGATTGAGAAATTTTAGCTATAATGCCGCTATCTATCAATATTCCATTGTCGCCATCCTGAACCATTGATTCTGTGTCTGACATATCTGCACCCATCAGAGGTGAATTCAAGTCGCCGCATGCAAGTGTCGCGACTGGTCCAGAGTTGAGCAACAATAGGCGCATGGAGGGAATTGGAACGTTCCATTGATATGTAGTTCTCGACTCAAAAGTGTGTGTCAGGGGTAATCATCGGGGTAGAGAGTACCGCCCATACGTTCTCTTTCGGTTTAGTGACAGATGAAGGAAGGCCTCACAAATCATATTCTGCATTGTATCGCCCAGAGGAAGGGGGGATACATCCACGGGAAGCAGCAGATCATCATTCGAATCTCGCTTCGGAACTTATTTCTAGATTGATGAAGGAAGAGGGTCTTCAGCCAGATGATGTAACCGCGATTGCATATAGTCAAGGTCCTGGATTGGGGCCCTGTTTACGTGTTGGGGCGAATGTTTCTCGAGCACTATCACAGCAATGGGATATACCTCTCGTTGGAGTCAATCATTGTGTCGCCCACATAGAAATTGGTCGTAATCAAACTGGTTGTGTAGATCCTGTTTTGTTATATGTTAGTGGAGGGAATACACAAGTTATTGCAAGGGCTGGTGAACGTTATCAGGTGTTAGGTGAAACCTTAGACATTGGGATTGGGAATATGTTAGATAAATTTGCCAGAACTCAGGGTTTAGCTTTCCCCGGAGGTCCTAAAATTGAGCAATTAGCACGAGATTGGTACCAGAAAAATCCCGGGGCTGACGTCGATTTGGTTGAATTACCTTACAGTGTACAAGGTATGGATTTAAATTTTTCAGGTCTACTAAATGCGGCTATTCAAAAGGTAAACGAGGGATTTGAATTAGGAGCTGTCTGTTGGTCCTTGCAAGAGTATGCATTTGCCGCATGCATCGAAGTAGCTGAAAGGGCGTTAGCTCATTCTGGCAAATCAGAATTATTACTTGGTGGAGGAGTTGCTTGCAATGAACGGATAAGGGAAATGGCTCGAGTCATGTGTGAGCAAAGAGGATCTGTTGGAACTTGGCCCGAGAAGCAATACTGTATCGATAATGGAACTATGATTGCAGAATTAGGGAGGAGGATGTTGGAAACTCAAAATCCAACAAATTTGGATTCTAGTGAAATCAATCCTTCGCTCAGAACAGACCACACAATCGTAACGTGGAAATGACCATCTTTTTGCGAAGTCTTAACTATCAACGGTCGTGCCGATAGATTAGGAGGCAGAAATTCTAGTGCAGCGCCGTAGGAAACCAAAGAGCGAGCCTCGAAATATTTTCGATAAATCCTCTGGCGGCAAGCCTCCAAAAAGTACTCTGAAAAATAGAAGAGATACAGGTTCCGAAAAAACTCGTAGACCCGAAGCAACACCACCGCCCGCTCCGGCTATCTCTAAGCCCCCCACTATACCTAAGGCCACCAATAAATCAAAATCTCATCCAAAGGATACCAAAACGAAATCTCCTGAACAAGAAGATGCAATACTAGAGGAACAAATACTTGGCGTTACTAAAAGACCCACAAGAGGGTTGACTGAGTCTGTAAAAAAAGAGGAAAAAACCGTTGAGGCTAGTTCTACTAGCTCAAGAGCTCAGGAAATTATTGAAGCATCCAAAGCTAGAGCAAATGCAAAGGTTAAGGTTGATGAAAAGAAACCTCAGTCTACAATTCCTGCTAACAAACCTACCCGTACCTACCGTAGAAATAAACCAGATTTTCAACCAGCTATTAGAGAAAAACGTCTTGATAGATCCAGACATATGGAGTACAAATACGAGATGCGAGGGTTATTGCAAGAAATCGATGTAGCGGAAGAACATCGGTCTGCACTACTTGGTTCTATTTGGGCCAAAGGCGAAAGACAGAATACCGAAGAATCAAAACAATATATTTTGGACAAGGAAAAAGAAGGAATTCTAAATGAAGAACAAGTATCTGGTTTATTGGCTATTGTAGATAATTATACTATTCGTCGTTAAAGAGTATAACATAGCATATACTTCATTCATAGAACGCCCTTCGGTCATAGTATGGGAGTGGGTCCGGATGGTTTTGATTTACACACTGAACGGTCTACCCATCCTTCTGTAAACACCCTCACGGAAACTGATATTTCATTCACTGAACATAACAATTCAGGAACCTCACCCTATACTCGAGGAATTCACAAAAATATGTATCTAGATCGACTATGGACAATGAGGCAATATGCTGGTTTTTCTGATGCTAAATCAACGAATAAGCGTTTTCTAGAATTACTCGATAACGGTCAATCTGGTTTGTCCGTAGCTTTCGATTTACCTACCCAATTAGGGTTGAATTCTAATTCAGATTTAGCAGAAGGAGAAGTAGGTAAAGTGGGAGTAGCAATTGACTCAATTCATGATATTCGAATCCTATTCCAAGGTATTGACTTATCCGAAGTTTCCACCTCAATGACGATTAATGCTCCAGCAACCTCATTATTTGCTCTGTATATTGCTTATGCTGATGAATGCGGAATTCCCAGAGAAAGTTTACGAGGCACCGTACAAAACGATATTCTGAAAGAATATATTGCTAGAGGTCTGTACATATTCCCACCTGAAGAATCTATGAGATTGACTACTGACTTAATGTCCTGGAGTAAGTTGAATACGCCTCAATGGAATACAATCTCTGTTAGCGGTTACCACATGCGAGAAGCTGGTTGTACTGCCACACAAGAAATAGCATTCACATTATCAAACGGATTGGAATACCTGAATCAGGCGATAAAAGCGGGTATAGATATTGATGACGTAGCGCCAAGAATGTCGTTCTTTTTTGGTTGCCATAATGATTTCTTTGAAGAAGTTGCCAAATTTAGAGCCGCTAGGAAATTATGGCATGATTTGGTGATGGAACGATATGAACCAAGAAATCGAAAATCTACCATGTTACGATTCCATACACAAACTGCGGGTGTAACATTAACCGCTCAACAACCACTCAATAATGCAGTACGGGTGTCCTATCAAGCACTTTCTGCAGTTCTTGGTGGAACTCAGAGTCTCCACACTAATTCCTATGATGAAGCGATTGGATTACCAACCGAGGAATCTGCCTTGTTAGCATTAAGAACACAACAGATTTTGGCCAATGAAACAAATATCACCAAATCCGTTGATCCCCTTGCGGGATCATATTTAGTCGAAGAATTAACATCCAAACTATACAATAACTCCAAACGGTTGGTAGAGGAGATAGAAGCCAATGGTGGAGCAATGAACTGTGTCGTTTCAGGCTATCAACAACGCCAGATTCACGAGGCCGCGTGGAACCAACTAAAATCTGTTGAAGATGGGACTACTAGCGTTATTGGAGTGAATAAATTTTCTGAAGAAGATACTTCTACTTTAATGGGTCAAATTCAAGATCAGGCCAATGCAGAGTCGCAATCTAAAATGGTGCAACAAATTATTCAAAATAGAGAGAAATCCAAAGCTGACAAATGCATTCTTGAAATTGAAAAAGCAGCAATTAACGGGGCCAATTTGATGGAACCTTTGATTGATGCATTCAAGGCTGAAGTCACACTAGGAGAAGTGAACGAAGTTCTCAGGCGAAATTTTGGCACCTGGATAGCCCCAAGTGGTGTTTGATATGGCTGAAGGCGTTGATCATATCGGGATTGCTACCCATTCATTGGATGCTCATAGCAAGTTTTGGACCTCTTTGGGATTCATCCATAAAAACGACGATATTAATGAAGACCAAGGTGTGAAAATAAGATTCTTTCAAACACCTTCTGGAGGTCCTAAAATAGAGCTCTTAGAGCCCTTATCCGTAGATACACCAATTGGCAAATTTCTACAAAAAAGAGGAGAAGGAGTGCAACAGATTGCTGTAAAAACAGAAGACATATTATCAACAATAAAAAAATTACAATCATCTGGCATCAGAATGATAAATCAAGAGCCAGTTGAAGGAGCAAATGGGACAATGATAGCATTCGTCCACCCCTCATCAACAGGTGGTGTTTTGGTTGAACTTGTCGAGTACCAAAAGCCGTAATATTACTAGGATAATACTAGGGTAATATCTAAAACACCTATGTTCTCGCGAAAACATGCCCAAGATTAGTCTAGACATGCCTAACGAACTTCTTGATGACTTGAAGTTGCATGTAGGTGATGAACACAAATTCGTATCAGTAGCAGACGCTATTCGCACTGCTTGCCGTAAAATGTTAGACCAATTAGATGAGGTAGATCTCCGTCATGGTCGTACAAAGGGGGAATGAAATATGGTTAGTGAATCAGAAGCTCAACAAGCTATTTCGACCATCCTAGAATATATTGAACCCGGTCAATCTAATAGAGAAGGATTAGTTGACACACCTTCACGAGTTGTTAATTCGTGGAAAGAAATTTTCTCTGGATATGCTGAGGATCCTGCCGAAGTTCTGAGTTCTACATTCAACGCGGAGGACTATGACGGAATTGTGTTGTTAAGAGACATAGAATTCCATTCTACATGCGAACACCATTTGCAACCATTTACTGGTAGGGCTCATATTGCTTACATTCCAATAGAACGAATTGTAGGCATTAGTAAATTAGCAAGAATTGTCGATTTACACGCTAGAAGGCTACAAAATCAAGAAAGAATAACAAAAGGAATTGCTGATGATTTAGAACAGCACCTTAACCCATTAGGAGCAGCCGTAATCGTAGAAGCATCTCATGGTTGCATGAAGTGTCGCGGAGTAAAGAAACAAAATAGCGTAATGACCACTTCAGCAATGAGAGGCGTATTCTTCGATAAGAACGAGGCTAGAACCGAGTTGATGCAGTTAATTCAATCACCCCCACTGTAAAGGTGAATATGATGCCGACTTACCCCATAGTGGAGATATTTCATTCGGTCCAGGGTGAGGCTTTTCACACTGGTGTGCCTCATGTATTCATCCGTTTTGGGAATTGTAACCTTCGCTGCGAATGGTGTGATACAGACTTCCTCGCCTTCGAAGATTTAGAGTTGGAAGATATTGTTAATCAAGTACTAGAATTCGATTGTAAAAGAGTAATATTCACTGGTGGAGAACCTGCTATGCAGGATTTGGAGACTATAGGCAGCAAACTGAAAGAATACGGTATACACCTCTCAATAGAAACGAATGGGACTATTCCAATTCCTGAAATTATCGACTGGATTTGTGTATCTCCGAAAGATCAATTGTACCCTAATGTGAGTATTAAACAGAAAACGGGGGATGAGCTCAAAGTTGTATATTGTGGGCAGCCTCTAGATATGTATGAGGAGCTAAAGGGTGGATTCGAACATCATTACTTACAACCCTGCTATGTCGACGAAGAAGATGTAGAATGGAATGGCAAGAATTTCGCGGCAGTTGAAAAATTGGTTAAAGACAATCCCGGTTGGCGGTTAAGTCTACAGACACACAAATGGATGGGGGTGCTATAATTCGAGCAGTAATGGCATTGAGTGGTGGTATGGATTCCACCGCACTACTTTGTCGTCTATTAGCCGATGGATATACTGTAAGTTGCATAAGTTACGATTACGGACAGAAACATGTGATAGAAATTGATAGGGCTAAAGCCAATATAGAGTACTTAGCAGAAAATAACCTTACCGTAGAACATAGAATTGTCGATCTCTCAGGAGTGATGGGGATATTCAATTCTGCATTAACAAAGAAGGAAATTGAGATTCCAGAAGGTCATTATGAAGAAGAACAAATGAAGGCAACGGTCGTCCCTAATCGTAACGCGATATTTTCATCCATCCTTTACGGATATGGCCTATCTATAGCAACACAAGAGGATACAGATGTCAGTATCGCTCTAGGAGTACATTCTGGTGACCATGCAATATATCCTGATTGTAGACCGGAATTTTATCAATCGCTTGGGGAATCTTTTGCAATAGGAAACTGGGATAGTGAACGAATTTCATTCCACCTGCCATACATTGATGGCGACAAACAAACAATACTCAAAGATGCATTAGAATCCTGCAATAAATTGAATATCGACTTTGATACAATATTCAGGAATACAAACACATCATACAATCCTGATGAAGAGGGTAGAAGCAGTGGAACGAGTGGTGCGGATGTTGAGAGGATTCTCGCTTTCCATGCTATCGGCAGAGAAGACCCTGTAGAATACGTCACATCATGGAATGAGGTGTTACAAGGAGCCCTAAAGGCTCAATTACGGTTTCATGTAATGAAACAAAACGGGACTGAAAGACCGTTTACTGGTGAATATGACAAACACTTCGAATCCGGCATCTACAATTGCGCTGATTGTGGTGTTTCACTATTCGATTCTAATTCTAAATTTGATTCCGGGTGTGGATGGCCTGCATTTTCAGAAGAAATAGAAGATGCTAACATTGAGAAATTAATTGATACGAGTCATGGAATGAAGAGGATTGAAGTTAGGTGCAGTAATTGTGGTTCACATCTAGGCCATTTATTTCATGAAGCCAGAGGTCCTCGATATTGTATAAACTCGATATGCTTGAATTTTAGAGGTGATTGATTTGACTAAATTTTTTTCTTTGAAGAAATATGGACACGAAAGAGGGCTGTCGGCAGCTTTCAGACAGTGGAGAGCAGATAGCCACTGCAAATTCCTACATGGCTACTCACTTGAATTTGAGTTTGAATTTGGTGCGAATGAATTGGATGAAAAAAATTGGGTAGTTGATTTTGGTGGACTCAAGGAGTTGGAGGTTTGGCTCAGGAGTAATTTCGATCACAAGACCTTAGTTGCTTCAGATGATCCCCAATTTTCCGAATTTGAATTGCTGAATAATAACAGTATTATCGACATGGTAGTTGTGGAATCTACAGGAGCAGAAATGTTTGCCAAAATGGCTATGGAATACTCTAGTAAAATGATTCAAGAGAAATATGGCGATAGATGCTGGGTTGAAAGTGTTACAGTTAGAGAACACGGTGCAAATAGTGCAAAGTGTAAGAGACAAAATTAGGTTATGATTCGGATTCTCTGCTTTAACCTAAGGATTATTTTCCTCAAAGGAATCTGCAGATGCAGAAAGTATACCCAAGACACGATGAATTTCATCATCTTTAGGTAAGCCTCTCATTATTACACGGACTAGAGTT